>OFMU01000291.1_pt1 | contig 36818 bp, 26 predicted proteins | sample 1541861 | NCBI WGS metagenome assembly OFMU01 (sample SAMN04209238, study PRJEB22552) | human gut metagenome | biome: gut; material: feces | host: Homo sapiens | place: USA: Oklahoma
TGATGTGCGGCATCAACCCGGTCATGGGCATGATCAACACCGCCATGACCAACTGCCTCAACGCCATGGGCGGCACCTCCAAGGTCCTGCTGGGTGCCATCGTTGCCGGTATGATGAGCATTGATATGGGCGGCCCCTTCAACAAGGCAGCCTACGTCTTTGGCACTGCCGCACTGGCCTCCGGCAACTACGAGGTCATGGCCGCTGTCATGGTGGGCGGCATGGTTCCTCCCATCGCGATCGCCCTCTCCACCACCTTCTGCCCCAGGAAGTGGACCCCTGACGAGCGCCGCAACGGCATTGTGAACTACGTCATGGGCCTGTGCTTCGTCACCGAGGGTGCCATCCCCTACGCCGCCGCCGACCCGCTGCGCGTCCTGCCCAGCTGTGTGGCCGGTGCCGCGCTGGCCGGTGCCCTCTCCATGACCTTCGGCTGCGCCCTGCGCGCTCCCCACGGCGGCATCTTCGTGTTCCCCGTGGTCGATCATGCCCTGCTCTACTGCGTGGCTCTGGCCGCTGGCAGCGTGGTGGGTGCCGTGATCCTGAGCCTGCTCAAGAAGGACCGCACCGACGCGGCCTGATCTGTCACTCTCCTTTTTCATTAACCATATAAAAAGGGCCCGTCTGCGCGCACCAAAATGCGGCAGGCGGGCCCTTTCGTGCTTATCCCTTGATGATCCGGAGCAGGGTCTTGTCCAGCTGGATGGTGCGGTTCCAGGGGTTCAGGATGATGCCCTGGATCTCCGGCACCTGCAGTGCGGCATCCAACAGCTTTTCAAGCTCCACCAGAAAGGTGGACTGCACCGCTTCCGCGCCCTTCATCTCCTCTTCAAAGCTGGTAAAGGCATACCACCAGCTGGTCCCATCGGCCGTGCGGAGGGCTCGCAGCTGCATCTGCTCACTGGCCGGGTTCGGCTCCACCGCCACCACGACCTGTCCGTTTTCCCGCATCCGCCGCCGGATCACGGTCAGGGTATGCGCCAGCTGCTCCTGTGTAGGCTCCTGCTGTAACTGGCAGACCGCCTGTTCGATCTTTTCGTTGCCGTTCAGGCCCTCGTCCTTCTTCTGTGCCATAAGCTCTCCCATTCTTTTTGTTGTTTTTTATGCTTGTATTATATCCGGACTTTACGAAAAATGGAAGCGCAGGCCAGAGATTCTTTCTTTTTTCGTCTGCTTTCGGGTGTTTTTTCAAAAATCAGTAGCCCCCGCCCCGAAAAAGTGTTACAATGTCTTCGTCTGGTATCATTTCAGAAACGACAGGACGCGCCGTACACGATCCGGTTTTTCCGTGAGCCGTTTTTGTCGGAATGGGAGAGATAATGTAATGAAACGAATCCTTCGTTCTGCCGTCAGTCTGCTGCTGTGCGCCGCCGTGGCGCTGGGCGGCACTGCCTGCGGCCGAAGCAAGCTGCCCACCACCATCACGATCTGGACCTACTACAACGGCGATCAGCTGGAATGCTTCAACCAGCTGGTGGAGCAGTTCAACTCCACCGTGGGCAAAGAGAAGAACATCCGGGTCGAAAGCTCCAGTCAGGGCAGCGTGAACGACCTGGAGACCAGCGTGCTGGCCGCCGCCGAGGGCAAGGTGGGTGCCGAGAAGCTGCCCAACATCGTCTCCTCCTACGCAGACACCGCCTTTACGCTGGATCAGATGGGCCTTGCCGTTGACCTGAGCCCCTACCTGACCGAAAAAGAGAAGTCTGCCTATATCGCCGGTTTTCTCGAGGAGGGCGACCTGATGAACAACGGGGAGCTCAAGGTCTTTCCCATAGCAAAATCCACTGAGCTGCTCTACCTGAACACCACCGACTTTGCCCCCTTTGCCGAGGCCACAGGCGTGACCTATGCGGATCTTTCCACTGTGGAGGGGCTGAACGAGGCCGCACACAAATACTACGACTGGACCGATGCCCAGACGGCTGCGCCCAACGACGGCAAGGCCCTGTATGGCCGCGACGCGCTGACCAATTACCTGCTCTGCGGCGCACAGGAACTGGGCACGACCATCTTTGATGCCGAGAACGGCGTGATGACCCTGCACTTTGACAAGCCGACCCTCCGCAAGCTGTGGGATAACTACTATGTCCCCTACATCAAGGGCTGGTGCAGTGCCAGCGGCAAGTTCCGCAGCGACGATATCAAGATCGGCAGCCTGCTGGCCTATGTCGGTTCCTCCTCCAGCGCTTCCTTCTTTCCCACCCAGGTGCTGACCAGCGACACCGAGAGCCACGGCATCGAGATGGCCGCGCTGCCCTGCCCCAGCTTTGCAGGCTATGAGCCGGTGGCCGTCCAGCAGGGGGCCGGCATGGTAGTCATCCCGGGCACCGAGGACGAGATCAGCGCCTGCGTTGCCTTTCTGAAATGGTTCACCCAGCCGGAAAACAACCTGCAGTTCTCGGTGCAGTCCGGCTATATGCCCGTGACCTATGCCGCCAACAGCATATCTGCCCTTGAGAACAGCGGCCTGACGGTCTCCGAGAGTATCCACAAGGTGCTGAGCCTGTCCATTGATGCCATCGATCGCAGCAAGCTCTACACCACCCATGCCTTCCCGGATGCCCTGCGCGCCCGCAATACCCTGCAGTACGCGCTGGAGGACCGTGTCACTGCCGACCGTGCCACGGTGCTGGAGCGGCTGGCTGCCGGGCAGACCCCCGAGGATGCCGAAGCCGAGTTCCTGACCGATGCCTATTTTGATGCCTGGTACGACCAGACTCTGGCCGCTCTCAGCGCCTTTGCGGGCTGAGATGCCCTTGGAACAACCACAAAAGGAGAGACCCTCAGATGCAGAACCACAAGCCGCACAGCCAGAAGGCCCCTCAGACGGGCCATTCTATCTTCGGCACCATCCTTTTCTCCCTGCTGGCTGTGCTGGCGGTGGAGTTCCTGCTGCTGACCTTTGCCGTCCACGCCACCCGGCTTGGCCCCCAGCTGAACCAGAACGCCGAGGATATCCTTGCCATGCAGGTGGACAACCGCAGCCGGTATCTTCAGTCCATCTTCCACGATGCACAGGAGCTGACCAGCCTTTCCGATGCCATCAATGGCCTGGCCCAGCAGCTTCTGGACGAGGGAGAGATCAGCCTGAGCACGCTGGACAGCAGCAGCGACGCGGCCTATCCCCTGTTGGAAGCCGCCGCGCCGGAGCTCATCAGCACCCTGCGCATCAAGTCGGTGACCGGCGTGTTCCTTATCCTGAACACCCATGATCTGGACAAGCGGAAGCAGGACAGCCTCATGCCCGCCATCTACCTGCGGGATCTCGACCCGGATGCCGCTCCCTCCCAGCGCAACGCCGACCTGACCTTTGTGCGGGCACCGGCCCAGCTGGTACAGTCCCTCTCCATTGCCACGGACAACAGCTGGTCCCCCACCATCCGCTACCGGGCACTGGGAAACCGGGGCTTCCTTTATCCCCCTTTTCAGGCCGCCTATAAAGACGGAGCCAGCCTTGCCGCCTCCGATTATGGCCACTGGACCTCACAATCCTATCTGGTGCCCGGGGACACCCACGAGGCCATTGCCTACAGCCAGCCCCTGATCCTGCCGGACGGCACTGTTTACGGCGTGATCGGCGTGGAACTGCTGGCCGACTACCTGTGGGAGAACCTGCCCTGCTCTGAGCTGCAGAACAACGGCACCTATTTCCTTGCCGTGACCGATACGGAGGAGCTCTCTGCCTCTGAACTGCAGCTGCGTCCGGTGCTCCGTTCCCACTGCGACGGGCAGCCGGGTTCTGCGGACGAAAACCTTACGCTGCGCCTCCACAGTGCCCATACCCACCGCTACCTCTTCAGCAATGCCCTCTACATTGCTTCGGTCTCCCCCTTGAACCTCTACAGCCGGAACGCCCCTTTCTCGGGCAAGCACTGGCTTCTCGTGGGCTCCGTTCCCGCGGTGCAGCTCTTTGCTTTCGCCCAGCGGCTGAAGCAGCTGTTCTCCTTCATCATGCTGATCACGCTGGCCGTTGGCTTTGTTTGCAGCTGGCTGGTCAGCAGGCGGCTGGCCCGGCCCGTTGCCAAGCTCTCGGCCGAGGTAGCCGCTGCCGAAGCGGATTCCTCCGCCATCCCGCATCTGTCCGCCACCGGCATCAGGGAGCTGGATCAGTTCTCCTCTGCCTTTACCCAGCTGAGCAAAGACGTGCTGGACTCCTCCACCCGCTTTTTGCGCATTATGAAATTGGCCAGTGCGGAGCTGGGCGGCTATGAGCTGCGCGATGACAGCGTTTATGTGACTGATAACTTCTTCTCCATGCTGGGCCTTGCACAGGAGCAGCCAGATCCGCTCACGCCAAAGGCTTTCCGCGCCCTGATGGGCACACTGGAGCAGCGGTGGTTCTACCGCCTGTCCCCGGCCAACAACAAGGTCTTTGCCATCCCCCAGCCCGACGGCAGCACCCACTACATCACCCTGCGCATCACCCATATCCTGGGCGAAAGCGTCTCCGAGGTGGGTCTTGCTGAGGATATGACCACCACGGTGCTGGAGCAGCAGCGCATTGAGCACGAGCGCGATTACGACACCCTGACCGGCCTGTACCGCCGCCGTGCCTTTGACCGCGCCTGTGAAGCGCTATTCCAGCAGCCCGAAAAGCTGGGCTGTGCCGCCCTGCTGATGATGGATCTGGACAACCTCAAGCAGATCAACGACACCTACGGCCACGACTGGGGCGACCAGTACATCCGCCAGACCGGCCAGTGCTTTGCGGCCAATACGCCCGCCAACACCATCTGCTCCCGCCTTTCAGGCGATGAATTCCTGATCTTCTTCTATGGCTATCAGGATCAGGCACAGCTCCGCACCCAGCTGGAGCTGCTGAGTGCCGCCCTGCAGCGCAGCGTGTCCATCCTGCCCAACGGCAAGCAGCTGCACATCAGCATCTCGGGCGGCATCGCCTGGTACCCCACGGACGGCCACGACCTGCTCACCTTGAAAAAATATGCCGACTTTGCCATGTATCAGGTCAAGCATTCCCACAAGGGCCGCATGTGTGATTTTGATATCGGCAGCTACCATCAGGAGGCATACGCCGCCCAGACCCAGCAGGACTTTGAGCGCCTGCTGCAGGAGGAGCTGGTGTCCTACCACTTCCAGCCCATCTACTCTGCCCGCAGCGGCCGGGTCGCAGCCTACGAGGCCCTCATGCGGGTCGATCTGCCCACCCTGCACTCCCCCGCTCAGGTCATGCAGCTGGCCCATGAGACGGGCCGCCTGTATGAGATCGAACGGATCACTGTGTTCCATTCCAGCGAGATCTTCCAGCGCATGCAGGCACAGGGCCTGCTCCAGAGCGATGCCCTGCTCTTCATCAACTCCATCGCCAATGTCAGCCTGACGGTTGAGGATGTGGAGGAATATGCTCAGCGCTACCCCGAGCTGCTCAAGCGGCTGGTGGTGGAGATCACCGAACAGGAAGATCTGGACCGCGCATGTCTGGAACGGAAGCGGAACGTTCCGGGCTTCTCCGGCTCCTTTGCGCTGGATGACTACGGCAGCGGCTACAGCAACGAGCTGAACCTGCTGGAGCTGTCGCCCCGGTATATCAAGATCGACATTTCCATTGTGCGCGGGATCGATACCGACCGCGATAAGCAGCAGATCGTCTCCAACATTGTGGCTTACGCCCACGCCCGCAGTATGCAGCTCATCGCCGAGGGCATTGAGACCGAGGCCCAGCTGCGCACCGTCATCAGTCTGGGCGTGGATCTGCTGCAGGGCTACTACCTCAGCCGCCCCGCCGCAGTGCCCGCCCCCATTGCACCGGCAGCGCAGGCGGTGATCGACCAGCTCGAACACCAGCGGTTCAATCCTCTCGGTTTATGATCTTTCCGGCTCCCCTGTGGGGGAGCCTTTTGTGACCTCATTCAGAGAAAGGAGACACGATGAACCACGAATCCAGTTCCGCTCTCCCCGCCGCCATCCGGGTGCGGGGCGCGCGGGTGCACAACCTGAAGAACATCGACGTAGACGTGCCGCTCCACAAGATCGTCGGCATTGCGGGCGTGTCCGGCTCCGGCAAGTCCTCGCTGGCGCTGGGTGTCCTCTACGCCGAGGGCTCCCGCCGCTATCTGGAAGCCCTTTCCACCTATACCCGCCGCCGGATGACCCAGGCCGAAAAGGCGCAGGTGGACGAGATCCGCTATGTTCCCGCCGCACTGGCCCTCCACCAGCGGCCCGGCGTGCCCGGAATGCGTTCCACCTTTGGCACCATGACCGAGCTTTTGAACAGCCTGCGCCTGATGTTCTCACGGCTCTCCCACTACCCCTGCCCCGCCTGCGGCTGCATGGTGCCGCCCAGCCTGAACATTGCGGCCGAGATCCCGCTCTACTGCCCCCGGTGCGGCGCACAGGTGCCGGTGCTGGGCGCGGAGCAGTTCGCCTTTAACAGCACCGGAGCCTGCCCAGACTGCGAGGGCACCGGCATCGTGCGGGTGGTGGACGAATCCACTCTGGTGCCGGACGAGAGCCTTTCCATCAACGAGGGCGCGGTGCTGCCCTGGCAGACCCTGATGTGGTCGCTGATGAAGGAGATCGCCGAAAAGATGGGCGTGCGCACCAACGTTCCCTTCCGGGAGCTGACCCCGGAAGAGCGTGACATGGTGTTCCACGGCCCCGCCAAAAAAGTGCACCTGCTCTACCAGAACAGCAAGACCGGCGCGGCGGGTGAAATGGATTTCACCTACTTCAACGCCGTTTATACCGTGGAGAACGCCCTTGCCAAGGTAACGGACGAAAAGGGCATGAAGCGGGTGGAGCGGTTCCTGAAGCAGGGCCCCTGCCCTGCGTGCGGCGGCTCCCGCCTGAACGCCGCGGCCCGGGCTCCCCGGCTGCGGGGCATCGGGCTGGCCGATGCCTGCCGCATGACGCTGGACACGCTGGTGCAGTGGGTGGAGGGGGTGCCCGCCTCCCTGCCCGTGGAGATGCGCCCCATGGCTGAGAGCATCTGCGAGTCCTTTCAGGCCACCGCTGCCCGCCTGCTGGATCTGGGGCTGGGCTACCTCTCCCTTGACCGGGAGGCTGCCACCCTTTCCACAGGGGAGCGCCAGCGGGTTCAGCTGGCCCGCTCGGTGCGCAACCGCACCACCGGCGTGCTCTATGTGCTGGACGAGCCCTCCATCGGCCTGCACCCCTCCAACATCGAGGGCCTGCGGGGCGTGATGCACGATCTGATCGCGGACGGCAACTCCATCGTGCTGGTGGATCACGACACCGAGATCCTGCGGGATGCCGACTGGCTCATTGAGATGGGCCCCGGTGCCGGTGAAAACGGCGGCACCATCCTGACACAGGGCACTGTGGAGCAGGTGGCCCAAAGCCCGGCTTCCCGCATCGGGCCCTTCCTTGCCGACCTGCACACCCTCTCAGCCCGCACCCGCACCCCAGAGGCAGAGCTCTTTGCGCTGGGCACCATCACCCTGCGCACCCGAGCCATCCACACCGTCAAGCCATTGGAAGTCCGGCTGCCCAAGGGACGGCTCATTGCGGTGACCGGCGTGTCCGGTTCCGGCAAGACCACGCTGGTGCTGGAAAGCCTGATCCCCGCGCTGGAGGCCGCCGCCAAGGGCGAAGCTCTGCCCGCCCATGTGGAAAGCATCACTGCACCGGGCATTGCGCAGGTCAAGCTCATTGACGCAACGCCCATCGGCATCAATGTTCGGTCCACGGTGGCCACCTACGCCAATGTCCACGATGAACTGCGCAAGATCTACGCCCGCTCTCCCCTTGCCAAGGAGAAGGGCTACAAGGCGGGCGATTTTTCCTACAACACGGGCCGCCTGCGCTGCCCCGGCTGCGACGGCACCGGCACCATCAGCCTGGACATCCAGTTCCTGCCGGATGTGGAGATCACCTGCCCGGACTGCGGCGGCTCCCGCTACCAGAAGGATGCCGCCGCCCTCTACCGCACCCGGAAGGACGGCACCCAGGCCGAGAGCCTGCCCCGCCTGATGGAGATGAGCGTGGACGAAGCCCTTGCCGCCTGTGCCGACCTCAAGCTGGTGGCCAGCCGGCTGCAGACCCTTTCCAGCCTGGGGCTGGGCTACCTGACTCTGGGCGAGGCCACCCCCAGCCTTTCGGGCGGAGAGGCCCAGCGGCTCAAGCTCGCCAGCGAGATGGGCAAAGGGCAGGCCGACACCGTGTTTGTATTCGACGAGCCCACCATCGGGCTGCACCCGCTGGACGTGCGCACCCTGCTGGGCGTGTTCCAGCGCCTCATTGACAGCGGGGCCACTGTGGTGGTCATTGAGCACGATCTGGATGTGATCCGAAACGCCGACTATCTCGTGGACCTTGGCCCCGGCGGCGGCGAGAGCGGCGGACGCATCGTGGCCTGCGGCACACCGGAGCAGGTGGCCGCCGATCCCGCCAGTATCACCGGAAAATATCTGCACCTGTAACCAAAAGAGGGACCCCGCCCAACGGCGAGGTCCCTCTGACATTTTATGATAAATTTTAGGTATCCTGCAGCTCCCCGCGGCTGGCGGCCTTGAGGTAAGCAAAGATGAAGCCGTCCAGATCACCATCCATCACGGCATCGACATTGCCGGTCTCGTAGTTGGTACGGTGATCCTTGACCATGGTGTAGGGCATGAACACATAGCTGCGGATCTGGTGGCCCCAGGCGATCTCATTCTGCACGCCCTTGATGTCGTCGATCTTGTCCATGTGCTGCTGCTTTGCGATCTGATAGAGCTTTGCCTTCAGCATTTCCATGGCGTAGTCACGGTTCTGGAACTGGCTGCGCTGGGTCTGGCAGCTGACCACGACACCGGTGGGCTTGTGGATCAGACGGACAGCGGAAGAGGTCTTGTTGATGTGCTGGCCGCCGGCACCGGAGGAGCGGAACACCTGCATCTCGATGTCCTCAGGGCGGATGTCCACCTGAATGGTGTTGTCCAGCTCAGGCATCACTTCCAGAGAGGCAAAGCTGGTCTGGCGGCGGGCGTTGGCATCAAAAGGAGACACGCGGACCAGACGGTGCACGCCGTTCTCGCTCTTGAGCAGACCGTAGGCGTTGGGGCCCTTGACCATCATGGAAGCGCTCTTCATGCCGGCCTCATCGCCGTCCTGATAATCCAGCACCTCCACGGTCATGCCGTGTGCCTGTGCCCACTTGTTGTACATGCGGTAGAGCATCTCGGCCCAGTCCTGTGCCTCGGTGCCGCCGGTACCGGCGTGGAAGGTCAGGATCGCGTTGCTGTGGTCGTACTCACCGTTCAGCATGGTCATCAGCTGCAGCTCGTCCACGGCCTTGCCCACGGCGTTCACGGCTTCCTCTGCCTCGGGCACCATGTCGGGGTCATACTCCTCGTCCAGCATCACCAGCATGGTCTCGGCATCATCGTACAGGCCCTGCAGCTTTTCAAAGCGGTTCAGCTTGCCCTTCAGGTCGCCCACTTCATCAAAGACCTTCTTGCTCAGCTCAGCGTCATCGTAAAAACCGGGGCGGCTCATGGTGTGCTCCAGCTCCTGCACGCGCTTGCGGGAAGCGTCGATGGCCAGCGCTTCCTCCAGGTCCTTCACAGCAGTGCCGTAATCGGCCAGCTGCACTTTCAGTTCGTCAGTAGTAATCATATTTTAAGAATCCCTCAAAAGATACAGTTTATACACAGATACTTCATTAGTATACCCAGAATCCATGATAAAGTAAAGAGGAAAAATACTCAACCTACTGGAATTTTGAAGATTTTTGCCTTTTCTTTTCTCTTTTAAGAGAGTATAATAAGTTCAACTAGCATACCGGGAGGATCTTATGCCCAAATATTATGGCTGCCCCTGTGAGGGCTGCGGCAAGCCGCTGACACTGCAGGACGACATCGTTGTCTGCCCCGACTGCGGCGCGCCTTATCACCGCGATTGTTACGAAAAGCTCGGCCGCTGCATCCATGCCCCGGCCCACGCCGCCGGATACGAGTGGAAGTTCCCTTATCAGGAAAGTGAGCTGTGCACCTGCCCTGCCTGCGGCGAGCGCACCCTGCGCAGTGAGTCTGTCTGCCGCTGCTGCGGTGCGGCCCTGCCCCCGGAGGGGGCACAGGAGCCCGCCGACCGTGCCGATTCGGACGAGCACAGCGAGGAGTTTGATTACTCCACCTTTTACCGCCAGTTCCAGGAGACCGGGGCCCCGCAGGTAGACCCGCTGCGCCAGACCTATCAGGCCGCTTTTGGCAAGGAAGAGGTCATGGACGGCATCCCCTGCAAGGACTGGGCGGATTTCATCGGCCCGGCTTCCCCTGCCTACCTGAGCGCCTACTGCCGGATGCAGCTGTCCCACACCAAGACCTCCATGAGCTTTTCGGCCATGCTGTTCGGCCCGTTCTATTTCTTCTACCGCAAGGCGTGGAAGCCCGCGTTCGCCTTTCTGGCCGCTGAGCTGGTGCTGGCCCTGCCCACCTTCATTGACCTTTTGCAGGTCACGGACAGCAGCCTGGCCCCGGGGCTTTCCACCTCCACCCTGCTCACCCTTTCCCGGGTCTGCTCGGTGCTCAGCTTCCTGCTGATGATCGTGCGCGGCCTGTATGGCAAGTGGCTCTACCGCCAGAGTGCCGCCGAGAAGATCCGCCGCATCCGCGCGGAGTTCCCGGACGCGGCACAGCGCAAAGCCGTGCTCTGCGCTCAGGGCGGCACCAGCTGGGCCGCCGTGCTCGGCTGTCTGGTCCTGCTCATGGTCATCGGCAGCGCGTTCACCCTGCTGCTTGGCCCCAATGTGGATGCCCTGATCCATCTGGTCTACGGCTGAGCGTTCAGCCTGAAATGATATGATGAAGGAGTTCCGAACCATGAAAAAAGTTACGAAGGCTGTCATCCCTGCCGCTGGTCTGGGCACCCGTGTGCTGCCCGCCACCAAGGCCATGCCCAAGGGGATGCTCCCCATCGTGGATAAGCCCGCCATCCAGTATCTGGTGGAGGAAGCCGTCAAGTCCGGCATCACAGACATTCTGATCATTCTGGGCCGCAACCAAAGCATCATCGAGGATCACTTTGACCGCAGCCCCGAGCTGGAAGAAAAGCTGGCCGCCCCCGGCAAGGAAAAGATGCTGGAGGAGTGCCTGGGCATCTCGAACCTTGCCAACATCTTCTTTGTGCGCCAGAAGCAGACGCTGGGCCTGGGCCACGCCGTGAGCATGGCAAAGGCTTTTACCGGTGACGATCCGTTCGTGGTCATCTACGGCGACGACGTGATCTGGGGCGAGGACCCTGTCTGCGCCCAGCTCATCCGCGCCTATGAGGAGTTTGGCCGCCCGGCTGCCGGTGTCTCCGCTGTGCCCTGGGCCGATGTGAGCCGCTACTGCAGCCTGAAGACCACCCCCATCCACGACAACTACTTCTTTGTGGATGACATGATCGAGAAGCCCAAAAAGGGCCAGGAGTTCAGCAACTACTCCATTCTGGGCCGTGTGCTGCTGACCCCTGAGATCTACGATATCCTCGCCCACACCAAGCCCGGTGCAGGCGGCGAGATCCAGCTGACCGATGCCATGGCCGAGTATGCCCGCAACTGCGGCGGCATGACCGCCGTGGAGTTCACCGGCACCCACTACGACATGGGCAACAAGCTCCGCGTGGTGGAGGCTCAGGTGGAGCTGGCATTGCAGCACCCCGAGATCGGCGAGGCTTTCCGTGCCTACCTGAAGGAGTTCTGCAAGACTCTGTAACGTTCTGCTTTCTTTCCATGACCCAAGACCGCTCTGCCGCCGGGCAGGGCGGTCTTTTGCTGCAATAACCCCGGCAAGGAATTGGTTGATACAAAACAGTTCCTGCGGTATACTGGGTGTGAATGTTTTTTATGTAAAGATCGTGTCAAAGAGAAAGCGAGGTTTTTTCATGGCAAATGCCGACCGCAGCGCGGAGCAGTTCCGCAAAATGACGGAGACCCCCATCCCGAAATTGATCCTGAGTCTGGCGGCTCCCACGATATTGAGCATGCTCATCACCAGCATCTATAATCTGGCCGATACCTTTTTTGTGGGCCAGATCTCCACCAGCGCATCCGGTGCGGTGGGCATCGTTTCCAGCCTGATGGCCATTCTCCAGGCGCTGGGCTTCATGCTGGGCCACGGCTCCGGCAGCATCATCAGCCGCAGCCTGGGCAGCCAGAACACCGATGCCGCCACCCGGTTTGCTTCCACCAGCTTCTTCACAGCGCTGGTGTTCGGCGGCATCATCACAACGGCAGGCCTGCTCACCCTGCCCGATTTTATGATGCTGCTGGGCAGCACCGAGACCATCCTGCCCCATGCCTGTGCCTACGCGCGGTACATCCTGCTGGCCGCTCCCATTATGATGTCCAGTCTGGTGATGAACAACATCCTGCGCTATGAGGGCAAGGCCAGCTTTGCCATGATCGGCCTGGTCACCGGCGGCCTGCTGAACATTGCGCTGGACCCGCTGTTCATCTTTGGGCTGGGCATGGGCACCGCCGGTGCGGGCCTTGCCACGGCCCTGAGCCAGACCATCAGCTTCTGCATCCTGCTGTCCATGTTCCTGCGGGGCAAAACGGTCAGCCAGTTCCGGATCACGGCAGTCACCCACAGCCCGGCGGAGTTCGGCACCATCCTGATGACCGGTATGCCCAGCTTTGGCCGTCAGGGCCTGAACAGCATTGGCGGAATGCTGCTGAACATCGCCGCCCGCGGCTATGGCGACGCTGCCGTGGCCGGCATGAGCATCGTTTCCCGCATCTTCATGTTCATCATCTCGGTGGCCATCGGCACCGGTCAGGGTTTTCAGCCGGTGGCAGGCTTCAACTATGGTGCCAGAAAGTACCGCCGGGTGCAGCAGGCCTGCCTGTTTACCATGGCGGCAAGCTTCTGCTTCCTCTCTGTCATTCTTACCGTCTGCTGGTTCAATGCCGAGACCCTCATCCGCCTTTTCCGTGATGATCCCGAAGTCACCGCCGTGGCCCTGCCCGCCTTCCGCTTCCAGTGCTTTGCCATGCTGCTGCAGCCCGTGATCGTGGCGGGCAACATGCTGTTCCAGTCCATCGGCAAATCGGGCCGGGCCACCTTTCTGGCCTGCTGCCGTCAGGGCGTGTTCTTCATCCCGCTTATCCTCACCCTGCCCCGGGTCTTTGGGCTGCTGGGTGTTGAGATCTGCCAGCCCATCGCCGATGTGCTGACCTTCTTTGTCACTGTGCCCTTCCTCTTCCCCTTCCTGCGTCAGCTGGTGCGGATGGACGAAGCCGAGGCTGCTAAGGCCTGAAGCGCCCCTGTAACAAAACTGTAACCATAACCGGACGTTCGATTGCAATTGAACGTCCGGTTTATTCGTATTATAATCAGAATAGGAAAGTTAAATTCTGCCAAACCTGTGAGGTACGCTTATGAAACGTTCTGTTCTCCGCATCGGCTGTGCAGTGCTCAGCCTGTCTGCCGCGGCAGGGCTGCTGGCCTCCTGCTCCCTGCTGCCTCCGGCCTCGCCCCTGCCCGATTCCAAGCCCGCGCAGGCTGAGGAAGCGCCCGGCCCCGCTGCAGCTCCACTGGACGACGGCAAACTGCGCATCCTGTACAGCAACGGCTCCAACGGCGGCAATACCGTGCTCTGCGGCAATACCGTGTTGTATCAGGCCGCCAGCAGTGAGACCGTGTATCTGGTGCCGGATACCCTGACCGGCGCCGTGCGGTACTATCTGCGGCAGTGGTCAGACCCCGGCACCCCCACCGGGCGGGCAACCGCCCTGTGCGACCGCAGCGGCAAGGAGATCCTGACCTTTGACCGTGCCTACGATGCCGCTTTGACCGGCAGCCTGCTGGTTCTGACCGCACCGGAACAGATGGCCTATGCCCCCTGCAACAACCACGCCGCAGGCGATTGCCGGGTGATCGACCTTGCCACGGGCGAGGAGCTGGCTGTGCCCGAAAACGCCTACGGATGCAGGATAGCAGGCAGCTATCTGGCCTTTGAAGTCTGCAATGTCCCGGCAGACTATGTACAGGAAAACGAATGGGGCGATGATCTGACCGCCTACTGCGCCGTGCAGGTGCAGGATCGGCAGGGCGAGGTGGTCTATCAGGCAGAGCTGTCCGGCCTTTCCAGCTTCTATGCCAGCAGCAGCGACAGCTCCGCCCCCACCGACTGGCTGGTGGTGAGCCACTACAACGAGGATGGCACGACGGGTGCCGACAGCCTGTACAACCCCACCACCGGCGAGGAGCTGACCGGTTACCAGCAGTACACCGGTGCAGGCACGGTCAGCCTGTACAACAGCGGCCGATATCAGCTGGTCGATCTGGCCAGCACCGAACAAAGCGCGGTGCTCTGTGAGTTCGATGAGCCGGTGCGGTATTACCTGCCCGGTGCTGCCATCACAGAGCCGGAGGCATCCGGGCGGTACCGCTTCCACGATCTGCTTACCGGCGAGGAAAAGGAACTTTACGATGTGGGCACCGACGATGCCACGCTGGCCATCTACGCCCTGGACGGCACCGTGCGGGTGTTCGACCGGCAGACCGGCGTGCTGCTGACCGACACCGCCATCGACCCGGTGGAGAACCAGGTGCGGGCCCATGTCTATGCTGAAAACGGCTGGGTCTGGGTCGCGCAGGACGACAACGACAACTATGTGAACACGGCCATCCAGATCTGTGGGCCGGACGGCACCCACAAAACGCTGGATCCCCGCACGCTGGAAGAAACCTACACCCATTATTATCCCCTGTTTTCCACAGCCGATGGACTCTATTTCTACGGCTGCTGCAACGGCCCCGGCAGCAGCTGGCTGTATGACATCCTGGACAGCGACGGCAATGTCGTCGTGGGCGGGCTGCGCAGCTGCAGCACCTATTATGCCGACAGCGCCAACGGCCTGCCGGAGGGTGTGTTTGCCGCCAGCAAGGGCTTTTCTTACGGCTGGATGGATCTTTCCGGCCGGTGGCTCTATGCCGAAAGCATCTTTGCTTCCACCGCTGATGAGATGGACAACTACTACTTCTGAGGGAGGATTTCCGTATGAAAAACGTTAAGATCACCCGCCGCAGTTTTCTGTTGGGCCTGGGAGCCGCCTCCTCGGCCCTGCTGCTTTCCGCCTGCGGCAGCACCGATGCCCCGGCATCGTCCGCCAGCACATCCGCCTTGCCGCAGCCTGACTCCGGGGCTCCGGCTTCGTCCGCTGCCAGCGAGGTCCCGCTGGAACCCATCCTGCGTGTGGACGAGTTCCCCATCACCGACGGCAGCACGGCCTGCATCCCGCTGATCGCGCAGATCATGGCCGATACCACCGGGCTGGATCTGGAGACCGCCCGGAGCGCCGTGACCACCAACACCACCGCCCAGGCCTGGCGCAACCTGGGCCTGTACGGCAACAATTACGGCGATTCGGTCAAGCTCATCATCGCCTACGAAGCCCCGGAATCCGTCAAGGAGGAGCTGAAGGCTGACGGTGACCCGCTGGAGCAGAAGGCCATTGGCCGGGACGCGCTGGTGTTTATCGTCAACGAGGACAACCCCGTGCAGAGCCTGACCCGGCAGCAGCTCAAGGACATCTACGCCGGAGCGATCACCAATTGGAAGGATGTGGGCGGCAAGGATCAGGAGATCATTGCCTTCCAGCGGCGGGCGGACTCCGGCAGCCAGACCCTGTTCCAGAAGCTATTGATCCAGGGCGGCCCGCTGATGGAGGCCCCCACCGAGCTGGCCCCCACCGCCATGGGTGAGCTGGTGGACAGCATTGCAGAGTATAACAACTCTGCCAACGCCATCGGTTTCTCGGTCTACTACTACATCGACCAGATGTATTCCAAGCCCGGCCTGCGGCTGCTGGCCGTGGATGGCGTGACCCCTTCCAACGAGACGATCGCCGACCAGAGCTACCCACTGTGCAACGAATTCTATGCCGCCATCCTGCAGGATTCCGCTGCCGACAGCCCGGAGCGCAGGATCTACGAGTGGCTCTCCACCGATGCAGGCCGTTCCTGCATTGAGCACTCCGGCTATGTAGCCGTCCAGTAATTCCCGGAAAATTCGGCACATTTCATTGACTTTGCTCAAATCCTTTGCTAAACTTAAGAAAAGTTTGTCAGCTTTTTTCGTTTCACGATCTTGAGCAAAGGAGATGTCGCATCATGTCCCATCCTTCCGACACCCCGCACTCCTCCCATGTTGAGAGCCGCAGCCGCAAGGCACTGCGCAGCTACATCATTCAGGCCTCCACCCTGCTGGAGATCGTGCTGTCCGGGCTGGTGCTCATCGGCCTGCTGCTCAGCTTCATTCCCCTGCTCAAGTGGATGCCGGGCCTGCTGTTTGATGGCAACGATGTAGAGATCCGCGGCTTCCTTGAGCGGGCGCTGGACATTGTCATCGGCGTGGAGTTCATCAAGATGCTGGCCAAACACAGCCCAGGCAGCAGCCTGGAAGTACTGCTCTACGCCATTGCCCGCCACATGGTGGTCGGCCACGAATCGGCTCTGGACAACCTCATCAGCGTGGGTGCCATTGCGTTGATCTTTGTCGTGCGCAAGTTCTTCTTTGTGCCGGCCTTCGGTGCCCACCTGCCTGACGGCAAGCCCGCCCCGGACCTGACCCCCAACCAGAGCGGCATCCCCGCCGAGGAGTTCCGCACCCGCCTGCGCCAGCGCATCCATGCAGAAGCTCTCGCCGACGAGACGGAGGACGACGAGGAGGATGAGACCGAGGAAGTGTAAGATTTCCGAACACACAAAACCCGAGGATAGCTGTGATGCTGTCCCCGGGTTTCTTATTTGTCCGCGATTCCGTTTTCAGGCTCAGGCGTTGGTCTCGCCGCCCTCAACGACCAGCTCATCCTCATAGTCAAGGCCGTAGGTATCCACCAGCGTCTCCTCGTAATCCTTGTGGAAGAAGCTCTCCTCGCCCAGGCTCTTGATCTCGTCGTTGATCCAGTCCAGCAGCGTGGTGTTGCCCTTGCTCACAGCGGGGGCGATGGTATCCTGGCTGCCCAGAGAGGGGATGCCCACCGTGTAGCCGGAGTTCTGCTTTGCAAAAGCGATGACCTCGGTGTTGTCGTTGGCCCATGCTACGCCATTGCCGTTTTCCAGCGCGTTCTTGGCGGTTGCGTAGGAATCATACTTCTGCAGGGGAATGTCGGGATATTCCTTGGTCAGGTAGGTCTCGGCGGTGGTGCCGGAAATGACGATCATCTGATCGTCGGCGTTCCAGTTGTCCAGACTGGTGATGACATTGCTGTCGGGAGAGATGACACCCAGTGCAACGTTCATGTAGGGCAGTGCAAAGTCCACCTCCTCGGCGCGCTCGGGCGTAACGGTGAAGTTTGCCAGAATGATATCGACCTTGCCGGTCTGCAGGTACTCAATGCGGTTGGCGGCCTCCGTGGAGACGAAGTTAGCCTCCACACCCAGATCCTCGGCCAGGCGGCGGGCAAAGTAGACATCATAGCCCTGATACTCGCCGTTCTCGTCCACATAGCCAAACGGGTTCTTGTCGGAGAAAACGCCGATGTTCACGGTGCCGTCCGCCTTGATCTCGTCCAGCGTGCGGAACACGTCACTGCCAGCAGCTGCGGCAGAGCCGGATGCGGCAGAAGAGGAGGATGCGCTGCCGCCGCAGGCAGAAAGCAGGGCGGCGGTGGAAACTGCGCCCAGACCCAGCAGGAAGGCACGGCGAGAGATCTTGTTAATTTTCATGGTAGTAACTCCTTTCCTTTCTTTCCCATATAAAAATCTATCCATGATCTGTGACATCATTTCACAGCATCAGACAAAAGGTTCCAAGCGGAAATGGGCTGCTGCGCATTTCTCACTGCTTTGCAACCGCATCAAAGGTGAACGTGCGCAGGAAGCGCTGTGCACGTTCGGTCTGCGGGTGGTCGAAGAAGTCCGCCGGGGGCGCTTCCTCCACAATACGGCCATCGTCCAGAAACAGCACCCGGCTGGCAATTGCCCGGGCAAACTGCATCTCGTGGGTGACGATCACCATGGTCTTGCCCTCACGGGCCAGGTCGAGCATGACATCCAGCACCTCGCGCACCATTTCAGGGTCAAGGGCGGCGGTCACTTCGTCGAACAGCAGGATCTCAGGGTGCATACAGAGCGCACGTACAATGGCGACACGCTGCTTCTGACCACCCGAAAGCTCCCGGGGGTAGCTGTTCTTTTTGGCCAGCAGGCCCACGCGGTCCAGCAGGGCCTCGGCTTCCTGCTGCACCTCAGCCCGGGGGCGTTTCTGCACCTTGGTGGGGGCCAGCAGGATATTTTCCAGCACGGTCAGGTGCGGGAAAAGCTCATAGCTCTGGAACACCATGCCGATGCGCTGGCGCAGGGCCGCCAGATTCTTGCCGCCGTAGGCGACCGTCTCACTGCCCAGCTTCACCCGGCCCGCCTGCACCGGCTCCAGACCGTTCAGACAGCGCAGCAGGGTGCTTTTGCCGCAGCCGGAAGGGCCCACCACAACGATGACCTCACCGGGCTTGACGGCAAAGCTGACATTATCCAGAACATTGGTCTTGCCATCGTAGCTTTTTACCAGATGGTCTACAGTCAGGATCGGCTCTGCCATAACAGTCACTTCCATTTCTTTTCGAGATAACCGGCCAGCAGGCTGATGGGCCAGCAGGCCAGAAAATACAGGATAAACACGGTGAGGTAGATGCCAAACGCCGCGTTGGGGCTGGCGGTGCGGTTGGCCTCAATGATCTGCTGGGCCACCTTGAGCACCTCCACCACACCGATCATCAACACCAGGCTGGTGGTCTTGATCATGCGGGTGATGAGGTTGATGGACAGCGGGATGAGCCGCCGCACTGTCTGGGGGATGATGATGTACCAATAGGTCTGCGCCCGGCTCATGCCCAGCGCCTCGCTGCTCTCATACTGATGCTTCGGGATGGCGATGAGGGCACCGCGGACGAGGTCGCTCATCTCGGCCGTGCCCCAGAGCACGAACACGATGACCGCCGCCGTCTCGCCGGAAAGATCCCAGCCAAAGGCCCGCGTTGTGCCAAAATACACCAGAAAGAGCAGCACCATCTGGGGCATGATGCGGATGAATTCCAGATACACCCGGAGGATGGCTTTCAGGATGGGATTTTTGAAGGTCATCAGCACGCCCAGCAGGATGCCCAGCGGCAGGCTGATGAGGACAGACACAGCGCTGATCTTAAGCGCCACGCCCAGACCGCCCAGCAGGCGAACCATATTTTTGCCCTTGAGCAGGACCTCAAGACCCAAATCCGGCATAGCGCAGCCTCCTTTCCAGCCAGCTGCCCAGCAGGGACACCGGCAGCAGGATGATGAGGTAGAACACCACCAGCAGGAAAAGGTTCTCGGCCGTCTTATAGTACAGGCCGATGAGGTCTTTTGCCGTGAACATCAGATCCATCAGGCTGATGGCGCTGAACACGCTGGTCTCCTTGAGCAGGAAGATGATATTTGCCATAAAGGCCGGCATACTGATGGAGACCGCCTGCGGCAGCACCACATAGCGCATGGTCTGCAGCCGGCTCATGCCAAGGCTCAGGGCACTTTCTGTCTGGATGGGTTCGATGGCTTCCAGCCCGCTGCGGAAGGCCTCGGCCATGTAGCTGCCGCCCAGAAAGGCAAGGCCTGCAATGCCGCAGAGCTCGGCGTTGGTCTTGATGCCGATCTTGGGCAGGCCGTAATAAAGAAAGAACAGCTGGACCAGCAGCGGCGTGTTCCGGCTGAGCTGGATATAAACGCCCACGATACGGCGCAGCACCGGCACTTTTTCGTACTGGAGCACGGCGCAGACAAGGCCCACAAGGATGGCCCAGAAGATACCGGCCACACCCAGACGCAGGGTGAGCCAGGCCGCTTTTTCATACTGCGGCAGATATTGCGCCATCACATTCCAGTCCATGTCTGTTCCCCTCCTTTTCTCCTGATCATGCGGATGTTTGTTTCCGTTGGCCGTATGATATACCCATTTCCCCAGAATGTCAATAGGTTTATAGGTTTTTTGTTGCACAAATTCCGGTCAAATTGATAAACAAGCTATTCATCGCTGATTTTTCGCTTCTGCTTTTCCACGCAAAAACGCCGTCTCTTGCCTTTTTGCACAAGAGACGGCGGGGTGTTTTGGGGATTTAGTTTTGTTTTTCGAGAAGCTGGTCTACCTTTTTCTGAATTTCTTTGTTGTCGCCCTCATAGTTGATTTCTGATAATGCAAAGCAGCACTCAAATGCAGAATTACCAATCGTCGAGATCTCTTTTCCCAAAAATACCGTTTTCAAAGAAATACAGTTCGCAAATGTATGCGGTCGAATCTCTCCCTTTATCTCTACTCTTGCCCGGGTCAACTTCTCACAGTCTGCAAAAACGCAGTCATCTTCCAACTTTACATTCTCTGGAAGGTCCAGTTCTCGCAGTCCGGTACTTGCAAATGCTGAATTAGAAAGCTCTAGCCCACTATTCTCCGGAAACTCTACTTTTTGCAACGCAGCACAGCCAAAAAAAGCTGACGCACCGATTTTGATCAGCGATTTTGGCAGCTGCACAGATTTCAGATTATAACACCCTGAAAATGCGGCAAAGCCAATCTCCGTAACGCCTTCCGGGATACTCACCGATTCCATGGTGGTATTATTTTTGAAGCATCCTGAATCAATTTTGGTAAACTTCCCGCTGGGCAGAACAACATCCTTTTGCTTGCCGGTATCGTAGCTTTTCAGCACGCCATTCACGATCAATGGATTCTCTTTTTCCGGCACGCTGGATGCTGGCGGCTCCGGTTCACTGGAAGAAGCCGATTCCGAGGGGGCGGGCACTTCCTCCGGCTGAGAGGGAGCCGATACCTCACTGGAAGCGGGCGGTTCCGCAGGCGCGGGCATCTCTCCCCCGCCGCAGGCAGAAAGCAGCACGGTACCGCACAAAAACAGTGCTGTGCACAGAACGGTCCTCCATTTCATAGCGAGCCTCCTATTCTGCCCCGCAGGGGCCATCTTCTTTTTTCAGAACACCTTGCGGCACTCCACCACAAGGCCGACCACCCGCACCTGCACCCGTTTCAGATCATAGATCTGGGGCTGGTGCACGGGGTTGAAGCTTTTGGGGGTCAGAACCACAAGGCTCCCCTCCTGACGGAAATATTTCACGGTGGCTTCATCGCCGTTGACCATCACCACGGCAAGCTGGCCGTTTTCCACCTCCGGCTGCTCCCGCACCAGGATCTCATCGTTTTCCGAAATGCCCATGGCGTTCATGCTGTCGCCCCGGACACGGAGCCAGAAGTACCGTGCCCCGTCCTTCCGGGTGATGGGGATGTAGCCCTCAATGTTTTCTTCCGCATACATGGGCAGGCCTGCACGCACCGTGCCCAGCAGCGGAGCCGTGAGAGCGGGATCGAACGGGACAGCCCCTTCGGGCAGCTTCCGCTCCTCCTGCACCGACGGGAAGGCTTCGCCCAGCAGCTCCCCCACCGGCACACCGAAATAGGCAGATACTCTGGCCAGCGTCTCGCCCGAGGGGGTCGCCCCGGTGTTTTTCCATTTGGTCACTGTGGAGTTGCTCAAGCCCATCTCCTGCGCTGCCCGGCTGCGGCTGATTCCTCTGGCCTGACACAGGGCCGTGTAGCAGTCATAAAACACAAATTTTGCACTCCTTCTTGTGCAGAACGCCAGTTTTCTAACCAGATTCAGATTTTCCATTGACTTTCTGAATTCAATCAGATATTATAGCCTCACAAGCTGATTTTGGTTAGATTTTATCCACCAAACCTTCTGCGGTCTTTTCACAATCTTACCGGAAACTCTAACCAAAGTCAAGCTTTTTGAACGCAAAAACCACGACAAAAGGAGTGAAACTGTATGATCGAACGTCAGATCCATTTATCCTCGGGCGGCGGGGCTGCTTTGCAGGGGTACGACGGCCTGCTCCGCTTCGGCTACACCAAAAACCGGGGCATCTACGCCCTGCGGGTAGAAGCCGACGGCGAGTGGCAGGGCATGACCCTGCGGGCCTTCTGGCACCTGCCGGATGGGAACGCTGCCCCCTCCACGCTGGTGGTGGACGGCCTTGTGGAGGTACCCGCCCTCATCACGGCTGTGCCCGGGGAGGGGCGCATCACCTTTGAGGGCACCGATGGCACCCGCACCCTGACCAGCGCAGACGTGTGCTACTGCGTGGCCGAAAATTCCGGCACGGAGGACAGCTCCCTGCCCCAGCCCGGCACGCCCGCCTGGCAGGCCCTGCTCGACCGGCTGAAAGCAGCTGTGGAAAGCGGTGCATTCCGGGGCGAAAAGGGTGACCCCGGACCGCAGGGAGAACCCGGTGCCGCAGGACCCACCGGCCCCAAAGGAGAGCCCGGCCCGCAAGGCCCGCAGGGAGAACCCGGCCCCCAGGGCCCAAAGGGTGACCCCAGCGATCCCGGCCAGTGGGAGCTGCTGGAAAAGGTGTCCCTGAACGCCGCCGCTGCCCGCTTTGAGCGCACCTTTCCCACCGAACTGCAGGCGCTGAAGGTGCTGTTTCAGGCAGGCAGCAGCCAATCCAAGGGCACGCTGCCCTGGGTGTGCAGCACCAGCGATGGTACCCAGCTGCTCAGTGCTTCTGCCCCCTGTGCTGCCAGCAGCTCGATGTCCAGCCCGCCCACCCGCACCTTTGCCAGCTTTCAGGCACTTCCCTGCTTCGGGCAGTATCTCTGTTTTGCCGCATCCGGCACCACGGGTGCACCGCCTGCGGTCGTTCTGCCTGCCGGAAGCAGCGGCCAGAATGTGGATGCCAGCCAGAAGCTCGGCAGGCTGACCTTGACCGTGGACACCAACGTCCGGCTTGCCGCCGGTGCCACGATCGAGCTGTGGGGCGTTCCGGCCTGAGCAGACGCACCGAAACCGTTCCCGATAGAGCTTTCGGTAAAATTTCTTTCACTTTCCATGAAATTTCTGTGTTTTGCCTTGATGCATCTTCCATATTTTGTTATACTGGTTAAAAAGCGGAAAGTGGGGAATCGGCCATGGATGTCCCTGTTCGGTTTATCGATTCAATCATCAACAATCCCCTGCTGACGCAGTTTCTTGTGCATCGGTGGTTTTTCCTGCTGGAATATGACCCCCGTCTGGATCAGCTGCGGGTCTACGATACCCGGAGCCGCACGCTGGAGACACTGGATGCCTACCTTGGCTCCGAGAAGCCGGAGCACGCCACGATCTTCGCGGAAGACCGCTGGAAGATGCGTGCCCTGCTCACCGGTGAGCTGTACGGCCCGCTGGAGATGCGCTTTGTCTCGCCGGAGGGGGTGTATTATTCCCGGGAGGTGGATGCCCGCCCGGTCGAGGACCCCGCCCGCGGCACGCTCTATGTGGGCTACGCAAAGGACATCACCGACCAGAAGAATCAGACCCAGGAGCTGCTGGAGCAGGCCCGCCACGATTCCCTGACCCAGCTGTATAACAACCGCACCGGCAAGGAGCTCATTGACCGCTATCTGCAGGCCAAAGATCCCTATGCCTCCTGCGGAATGCTGGTCATCGACCTGGATTTTTTCAAGAACGTCAACGACTGCTATGGCCATCTGTTCGGTGACAAGGTCCTGCAGGAGTTTGCCCGGCTGCTGCGCACCCTGTTCCGCTCCAGCGACATTCTGGTGCGGTTCGGCGGTGATGAGTTCGTGGTGTTTCTGAAGGATATCCCCAACACCACCCTGCTCCAGAAGACCCGCCAGCTTTCGGAATCCGTGCAGCAGGTGAAGTTCTGGGAAAACGATTACCGGATGACCTGCAGCATCGGTGCCTGCTTCCTGCCCGAAAACACAGCGGGCTATTCCTTTGACCAGCTGTTTGAAAACGCGGACTGGGCCCTGTATCAGGCCAAGCAGAACGGCCGCAACCAGTATGTGTTCTGCGATAATCTGCGGCGCTATGCCCAGGCGGTTCCTGCCGCCCCGGAAACGGCCGATATCGATGCACGCTACCTGCACAACGACCTGATTTCCACCGCCTTTGAACTGTTTGAGAAGAACAACAGCTTTGAGACCGCCATTCCCCTCTTCCTGAAGATCGTCGGCATCCGGCTGCAGCTGGACCGCATCACCATTGTGGATACCCGCATCCGGGAACGCAGCATCTCCCGGCAGTTCCAGTGGACCTCTCCCCGCGCGGAGCCGGTGCCTCTGAACGGTGAATCCTATACCAAGGAGGACTTCCTGACCCTGTTCCACAGCTATGATGAATACGGCACCACCGTGCTGCAGGCCGACAACATGGGGATGTACTCGCCGCAGGGGCGCGCGCTGCTGATGCAGGGCGGGGCCCAGACAGTGGTCTACGCTGCCATGTACGGCGAGGGCGAGTATCAGGGTGCCATTGCCTATGTGGTGTGCGGCAGCAAGCGGTACTGGACTCCCCAGAACCGCCGGGAGCTGGGCGAGATCACCAAGATCATCAACGCCTACCTGAGCAAGCATCTGGCCGTGAACGCCGTGAGCCGCGGCATGACCTCTGCCCCCGAGTTTGACCGGCTGACCGGCCTGCTGGCCTTTTCCCGTTTCAAGGAGGAGGTCTTCCACAAGATCATCGGCGGCTACGCCGAGGGCTTCCAGATCTTTTACTGTGACTTCGAGAACTTCAAATACTTCAACGAAAAATACAGCTACGCCACCGGTGATCAGCTGCTGAAGGAATTCAGCAATTTCCTCATCGAGGCGGCCCGCCACTGGGGCGAGTGCTACCTGTGCCGGGTGGTGGGCGACCAGTTCGTACTCTACCTCTCCTGCCGCGACGAGAAAGGCCCGCTCCACTATGCAGACACGCTCTGCCGCCGGTTTGAGCAGTATCAGGCCCAGCATTACCCGGAGGTGCGCCTGCGGGTGCGGATGGGTGTGTACGCCATTGAGCCCGGCTGCCTGAGTGCCTCAGCCGCCATCGACAAGGCAAACTTTGCCCGCAAGCAGGTGCACAGCAATACCCGCGTGTCTGCTGTCCAGTTTGACAAAAAGCTGGAGGTCAAGCAGACCCTGACCGGTGAGCTGCTGAGCGGCCTGCCGCAGGCGCTTGAGAACGGTGAGTTCAAGCTGTACCTCCAGCCCAAATTCTCGCCCAAAGATCTCTCGGTCATTGGAGCCGAGGCGCTGACCCGCTGGATCAAGCCGGACGGCACCGTGGTCTACCCCGACCAGTTCATTCCCATTCTGGAATCCACAGGCCACATCATGGAGCTGGATCTGTACATCTTCGAGCAGGTGGCCCAGTTCCTGCAGCGCAATGAACAGGCCGGGCACCGGCTGCTGCCCATTGCGGTGAATGCCTCGGCGGTGCTGGCCCGGGAGGATGCCCCCACCCAGGAGTACAGCGAAATTCTGGAAAAGCACAACATCAGCGCCCGGATGCTGGAGATCGAGCTGACCGAGACGGCGGTGGTCTCGGAGTACGACCGGGTGAAGCGCCTGCTTTCCTCCTTCCAGAGCGATGGAATGCAGACCTCGCTGGACGATTTCGGCGCGGGCAGTTCCCTGCTGAACAACATAGTGGATATCCCCGTGAACACCATCAAGCTGGACAAACGCTTCCTGACCCGGTGCAGTTCCAACGCGCGGGGCACCGATTTTCTGCGGGAGATCGTACATCTGGTCAAACGGCTGGGCTTTAACGTCATCTGCGAGGGCATCGAGACCGAGGAGCAGGTGCAGCTCCTCCGCTCGCTGGACTGCGACGGCGCGCAGGGCTTCTGGTTCTCCAAGGCCATCCCGGCTGAGGAGTTCAAACGGCGGTATCTCTGCAGCTGAGACAAAAAACACTCCCCTTCGGGTGGAGCCGTGCGGCACACGGTCCTGCCCGAAGGGGAGTGTTGCTGTTTAGAAAAAATTATACCGTGGTCTCGACCCGGGGAGCCCCACCGGCAATCTCTTCTGCCGTCAGGGGGGCGGCCTGCGCCGGGGCGTTCAGGCGCTCCTTGGCGACTGCCAGCATCAGCTTGATGCGGTTTTCCTGGTTGACCCGGGTGGCGCTGGGGTCGTAATCAATGGGGGTGATGTTGGCGCTGGGGTACAGGGCACGGATCTTGTTCACCATGCCCTTGCCCACGATATGGTTGGGCAGGCAGCCGAAGGGCTGGGCACAGACGATGTTGCCGTAGCCGCCCTGCACCAGCTCGATCATCTCGGCGGTCAGCAGCCAGCCCTCGCCCATCTTGGCCCCCAGCGAAATGATGCCGTGGGGCTTTTCCACCAGCTCCTTGAAGGAGCCGGGGGCGTAGAACCCGGCATCGGCTGTGGCCTGGAGCATGGCACGCTCCACACTGTCCAGCCAGTTGAGCAATTGATCCGTGCCCATCTTGACGGCCAGCTTGCCGCCGTAGAGGACATGATCCTCGCCCATATTAAAGATGCAGTACTGCACAAAGCCCATCAGGCCCGGGAAGTTCACCTCACAGTCCTGGCTCTCCAGGAACTTCTGCAGGTCGTTGTTGCCAAGGGGGCTGTATTTGACGTAGATCTCGCCGACCACACCCACCTTGACCTTGGGCACCCGGGTCACGGGGATGGCCGCAAAATCCTTTGCAATGAGCGGGAAGGTGTGCTTCATTTCCCGGGCGGTAAAGCCCTTGCCGGCCAGCAGAACGCGGCCCAGACGCTCGACCCACAGATCGACCATCCGGTCAGCGGCTCCCTTTTCGTTCTCGTAGGGGGCCACCTGATTGCGCAGGGCACAGAGCATATCGCCGTAGAAAATGCAGGCCAGCGCGCGGCGGGCCAGCGGCAGGGTCATCTGGAAGCCGCTGTCTTTTTCCAGACCGGAGAAGTTCAGGCTGGCAACGGGGATCTGGGGATAGCCCGCCTTGACCAGAGCCTTGCGGAGCAGGTGGATGTAGTTGGAAGCACGGCAGCCGCCGCCGGTCTGGGTGATGAGCAGGGCCGTATGATCTAGGTCATACTTGCCGCTGTTCAGGGCATCCAGAAACTGGCCGATGACCAGCAGGGCCGGATAGCAGGTGTCGTTGTGGACGTATTTCAGGCCAAGCTGTGCCACGGCGCTGCCGCAGTTGCCCAGGATCTCGCACTTGTAGCCGTCGTAGCGCAGGGCGTATTCCAGCAGCCGGAACTGGGTAATGGCCATGTTGGGGATGAGAATGGTGTGAGTCTGCTTCATCTCCGGGGTAAATTTGGGATAATTGTATTCCATAGGTTCCTCCTATGTATCAGGCTTCTGCCTTGGGGGCGGCCTTTTCCTCTGCCGCCTCGTCGCGCTCCTCCAGAGCGGCGAACAGGCTGCGCAGACGGATATTGACCGCACCCAGATTGGTGATCTCATCGATCTTGAGCTGGGTGTAGAGCTTGCTGCCTGCCTGCAGGATCTCGCGGGTCTCATCGGTGGTAATGGCATCCACGCCGCAGCCAAAGGAGACCAGCTGCACCAGATCCATATCCTTCTGGGTGGTGCAGTACTTGGCCGCCGCATACAGGCGGCTGTGGTAGGTCCACTGGTTCAGCACACTGGTGGGGAACTTTTCCACCCGGTTGGAGATGCTGTCCTCGGTGACAACAGCCGCGCCGTGGCGGGTGATGAGGTGGTCGATGCCATGGTTGATCTCAGGGTCAACGTGGTAGGGGCGGCCAGCCAGCACGATGATGCGCTTGCCCTGACGGCGTGCCTCATCAATGATCTCGCTGCCCTTGACCCGGATCTGGGCCATGTGGGCCTCGTGCTCGGCGTAGGCAGCATCGGCAGCAGCCTGCACTTCCTTCTCGGAAATGCCGCCGAAGTATTTGGGCAGGACTTCCTTTGCCATCTTGCGGACAAAGTCCTTGGGGCGGTGGATGCCCACATAGTCATAGATAAACTTCTGGCCCTCCAGCTCGGGGCAGTTGCCTGCCAGAACTTCAGGGTAATAGGCCACCACAGGGCAGTTATAGTGGTTGTCGCCCAGTCCTTCGTCAAAGTTGTAGGTCAGGCAGGGGTAGAAGATGGCATCCAGGTGCATCTGGCTCAGGGCCTTGATGTGGCCGTGGCTCAGCTTGGCCGGGAAGCAGGCGGTATCGCTGGGGATGGTGGCCTGACCGGCCAGATACAGCCCCCGGCTGGACACCGGGCTGGTGTGCACGGCAAAGCCCAGTCTGGTCCAGAAGGTGTACCAGAAGGGCAGCAGCTCGTACATATTCAGGCAGAGCGGAATGCCAATGGAGCCGCGCTTGCCGGGCACGGGCTTGTAACCGGCCAGCAGCTGCTGCTTATAGGCGTACAGATTCAGGCTGTCGTCTTCGCTCTTGCCGGTCACGGGCTTATCGCAGCGGTTGCCGGAGATGAACTTGCGGCCATCGGCAAAGGTGTTGATGGTGAGCTGGCAGTGGTTGCCGCAGCCGCCGCACTTGACGCTGACCACCTTCTGGTCAAAGGCTTCCAGCTCGGCCAGATTCATCATCCTGGAAGTTTCCTGATGGTTCTTATGGCTCTGGCGCAGGCCGAACAGGGCCGCACCGTAGGCCCCCATCAGGCCCGCGATGTCGGGGCGGATGACCTCCACGCCCATCTCTTTTTCAAAGGCGCGGAGAACAGCTTCATTGTAGAAAGTACCGCCCTGCACCACGATCCTGCGGCCCATCTCCTCGGGGCTGGATGCGCGGATGACCTTGTACAGCGCGTTCTTGACCACACTGATGGACAGACCGGCGGAAATGTTCTCGATGGAAGCGCCGTCCTTCTGGGCCTGCTTGACCGAGCTGTTCATAAACACGGTACAGCGGCTGCCCAGATCCACGGGGCGGTCTGCGAACAGGCCGAGAGCGGCGAACTTCTTGACATCATAGCCCAATGCCTGAGCAAAGGTCTGCAAAAAGCTGCCGCAGCCGGAGGAGCAGGCCTCGTTCAGGAAGATGTTGCTGATGGCACCATCCTCGATCTTGAAGCACTTCATGTCCTGACCGCCGATATCGATGATGAAATCTACATCGGGCATAAAGTATTTGGCGGCGGTGAAATGAGCCACCGTTTCCACCAGACCATAATCACAGCGGAAGGCGTTCTTGACCAGCTCCTCACCGTAGCCGGTGGTGGTCACGCTGGCCACCTGCAGGCCGGGGTGTTCCCGGTAGATCTTGATCAGCTGTTCCCGGATCAGGGGCAGCGGGTTGCCAAGGTTGGGCTGGTAATTGGTGTACAGGATCTGGCTCTTCTCGTCCACCACCACCAGCTTGACGGTGGTGGAGCCGGAGTCGATGCCGATATGCACCGGGCCGCACTGGGCGCTGAAGGGCACATGAGGCACGCTGTGGGACATGTGCCGGGCATGGAATTCCTCGTACTCCTGCTTGTTGGCAAAGAGCGGAGGCTCACTGGCATAAGTAGCGGTGGCGGCGTACTGGTCCAGCGCGTCGGCCACTGCGGAGAGTTCGAACTCCTTATCCGCATAGAGGGCGGCACCCAGCGCCACATAGAGCAGGCTGTTCTCGGGGCAGGTGCCGGTGACCCCCAGCGCCTCATCAAAGCTCTTGCGCAGCACGCTGCTGAAGGTCAGCGGCCCGCCCAGATACAGGATATTGCCCTTGATGGGGCGGCCCTGTGCCAGACCGGCAATGGTCTGGTTGACCACCGCCTTGTAGATGCTGGCGGCGATATCCTCCGTGCGCGCGCCCTGATTGATGAGGGGCTGCACGTCACTTTTGGCAAACACGCCGCAGCGGGACGCGATGGTATAGGTGCGCTCGGCCTTTTCCGCGGCCTTGTTCATCTCGTCGGCACTCATCTTCAGCAGGGTGGCCATCTGGTCAATAAAGGCACCGGTGCCGCCGGCGCAGCTGCCGTTCATGCGGACCTCGGTGCCGTTGGTCAGGAACAGGATCTTTGCGTCCTCGCCGCCCAGCTCGATCACACAGTCGGTGGCGGGCACAAACCGCTTGACTGCCACACGGGTGGAGAACACCTCCTGCACAAAGGGCACGCCGCAGCTGTCGGCCAGACCCATGCCGGCAGAACCGGAGATGCTCAGCAGAGCCTTGTTTCCGTGCAGGTGCTCTGCATCGATGCGGCGCAGCAGCTCCTGCGCCTTTTCCAGAATATGGCTGTAATGACGCTCGTATGTTGAATAAATCAGCGCATCATGTTCGTCCAGCACCGCGCACTTGATGGTGGTGCTTCCGATGTCAAGACCTACTCTCACTTGCTTTTCCTCCTGAGGAACAATATAAAAATACAGTTGTATTATACTCAAAAATCGGGATACAATCAATCCAGTCACCACATTTTACACGCAAAAAATAGTATTTTCCGCTCAAAAAGTTAAACATTTTGTTAAATTCACGAATACAGCCCCCCTGTTTTTCTACATTCCGGTTAAGATTCTTTACTCGGAGTGATTTTTACACAAAAACGCCCTGCCCCGGAAAAGCCCGGAGCAGGGCGCTGAATATCATATCATTCCATTTTATCGGACAACAGGGCAAGCTCCCGCAGGATCTGCCAGCGCAGGCCGTCGGCAGTGGTGAGCGCCGGATGGATGGTGTGCAGTTCCACGCTGCCCTCAATGGGAAACATCGTTCCGGCCAGCGGGATGCGCACCTCTGCCCGGGTACCGCTTCCTGCATCGCGCGGCGTGAGGGAAAGCACCCACCCCATGTGGGCGCAATAGCGGCGGCAGAGCAGCAGCCCTGCCTGCACACCGCCCAGGAAGCGGCGGCGGTTCTCCATCCAGTTTTCACCGGTGGGCAGGCCGCAGCCGTCGTCCTCCACGATCAGGTACAGATCCTCGTCGTCCCGGGTGAGCCGGATCTTGATCTGCCCGCCGGGGCTTACGGCCCGCAGGGCGTTGGAAAGCAGATGAAACAGCAGCTGCTCGGCCTCCTGGGCATCCGCCTTGACATAGCAGCGCCGGAACGGGCTGTGATCCACGATCAGCCGGATGCCCAGCTGCTTCTCGATCTCCGGGGCTATCTGGGCGGCCTCCATCAGGATCCAGCACAGGTCTACCGGCTTCATGGACGGCTTGTCGTTCATCTCCACTTCCAGCAGACCCATCATTTCCCGCAGGGTGCGCTCCAGGCGGATGCTCTCCTGCCCCATATCCTCCAGCGCCTGCCGGGTCCTTTCGTCTCCGGTCCGGGCCAGATGCATCTGCAGGTATTCCCGGTTCTGGTCCATGATGCGCAGGGAGTGCAGCAGCACGCTCTCAAATTGTTTGCGGGGGAAATCCCCCATCCCGCTCTCTTTTGCCATTCCGTTCTCTCTCTTTTTTCTCATCGTCCGGCCTTCCGTCCCTGCGTTCCGCTGTCGATCAATTTCTGGCGGCCCGCATAGATCAGCTTGCCCAGGGTAACGCTATGCCCCATCAGGCCGTAATCCTGCTTGAATTTCTGCCAGGCTTCGGTGTTGTATTTTTCCACCCCGTCGATCAGGCGGCGCATCCCGCAGTCCACGGCGGCCACTGTGGTGTGGTGTTCCTCAGCCACAGTCTGCAGAATCTCCTTGCGCACGGCCAGCTTCCGCTCTGTGCCGCATACGACCTGCAGCGCGGTGGTCAGATATTCACAGTTCACATCCGGCTGCAGGATGCCCCACTCCGCATAAAGCTGCTTGCAGAACGGCAGCACCCAGAAGATGCCGATGTCCGTGGAGCTGCGCAGATCCAGCAGCAGATCCAACAGGCTGCTGCGCTCCGGCAGGTACTGCCTGCCGTCCGGCCGCAGGAACGATGCCGTGGCATCGCTGTACCAGTCATCCCCCTGCAACAGCAGCAGTGGGCGGTTATGCAGGCTGTTGAGCCGCTTGAGGAACTCATACCCGTCCATATCCTCCAGCTGGCTCGAAAGCACCACGATATCCACACTGCACTGCTGGCGCAGCTCCCGCAGCAGCTCCTCGCCGCTGTGGAAGCAGACACAGCAGATCGCAGGATTCTGCTCCTCCAGATAATTTTTCCGGACGCGGATCTCCCGCTCGTCGTAGCTCAAAAGCGCGACATGCAGCTTTGAAACGAGTCGTTCCGTCAATCCAACCTTCCCCTTTGCCTTAAATTTGCCGCACTTTTCTTCCGTGCGTACTGTACGATACTATTTTATAAGGCCCCGCGGAAAGATTCAATCCCCGAAAAAACGTCACTATGCGTCGAACCGTGCAGGAATGGCGGCTTTTTGCGTCTCGATTTCTGGTAATTTACGTCATAAAGTGTCGATTTTTGTTTCTTTCACCTTCTCCAGCATAACACCATCTTTCCAGAAAAGCAACGGTTTGTTCACATTCATCTGATACCATATCTACGTTATTTTGTTTTTTGTCCGGCATTTCCCACACGCTGCCGGGCACGCATAAGAAAGGCCTGCCTATGCTACAACTGAAAAAGATCCGCAAGGAATACAAAACCGGTGACCTTGTACAGACCGCACTGAATGATGTCAGCCTGAACCTGCGCGACAGCGAATTCGTCGCCATCCTGGGCCCCTCCGGCTCCGGTAAGACCACCCTGCTGAACATCATCGGCGGCCTGGATCGGTACGACAGCGGTGACCTTGTCATCAACGGGATCTCCACCAAAAAGTACACCGACCGCGATTGGGACTCCTACCGCAACCACACCATCGGCTTTGTGTTCCAGAGCTACAACCTGATCCCTCATCAGACCGTTCTGGCCAACGTGGAGCTGGCCCTGACCATTTCCGGCATCTCGGGTGCAGAGCGCAAGCGCCGCGCCACCGAGGCACTGCAGAAGGTAGGGCTGGGCAATCAGCTGCACAAGCACCCCAGCGAGATGTCCGGCGGCCAGATGCAGCGCGTTGCCATTGCCCGTGCGCTGGTCAACAACCCGGATATCCTGCTGGCGGACGAACCCACCGGCGCGCTGGACAGCGAGACCAGCATCCAGGTCATGGAGCTGCTCAAGGAGGTGGCAAAGGACCGGCTGGTGGTCATGGTCACCCACAACCCGGAGCTGGCCCAGCAGTACGCCACCCGCATCGTGAACCTGAAGGATGGTGTCATCCGCTCCGACACCGCCCCCTACGAACCCGACACCGCTCAGCTTGCCCCTGCCGTTCACAAGAACATGGGCCACTCCTCCATGTCGTGGTGGACCTCGCTGACTCTGAGCTTTAACAACCTCTGGACCAAAAAGACCCGCACCCTGCTCACGGCCTTTGCAGGCTCTATCGGCATCATCGGCATTGCGCTGATCATTTCCCTGTCCACCGGTGTCAACCAGTATATCGCCGATATGGAGCGGGACACCCTTTCCGAGTACCCGGTGCAGATCCTGCGCAGCGGCATGGACCTGACCAGCCTGCTGTCCGCCGACCTGCCCGGCCAGACCGCAGCCACCGACCTCGGCGAAGGGATGGTGCCGGTGCGCCAGCTCGTGACCCAGATGGTTTCCGGCATCACCTCCAACGACCTGAAGAGCCTGAAAGCCTACCTCGAGAGCGATGCCTGCAGCATCGGGGAGAGCGTTTCCTCGGTGGAGTATTCCTATAATGTACAGCCTCAGATCTACCGCCAGGACCCGGACGGCAGCATCCGGCAGGTGAACCCGGATTCCTCCCTTTCCGCTCTGGGCATCAGCTCCACCAGCTCGACCAACAACATGATGGCCAGCATGATGAATACCAGCGTGTTCTACCAGCTGCCCGCCAGCGATGCCCTGTATCATTCCCAGTACGAGGTCAAGGCAGGCCGCTGGCCCGAAAACTACAACGAGTGCGTTGCCGTGCTGGGTGCGGATGGTTCCATCACCGATTATGCCCTCTACGCGCTGGGCCTGCGGGACAACGCCGAGCTGGACAAGATGATCCAGCAGTTCGCCCAGAACCAGAATGTGGATGTGCCCGAAGATTTCAAGACCTACCGGTACAGCGATTTTCTGGGCCGCACCTTCAAGCTGGTCAACGCGGCCGACCGCTACCAGTACGATGATGCCCACAGCACCTGGGTGGACAAATCGGACGACAAGGCCTTCCTGCAGGAGCTTGTGGCCAACAGCGAGACCATGACCATCGTGGGCGTGGTGCAGCCCAGGGAGAACGCCTCCGCCGCCATGCTTTCTTCCGGCATCGCCTATCCCGCCTCCCTGACCCGGCACGTCATGGACACCGCCGCCCAGAGCAGGCTGGTACAGGATCAGCTCGCCGACCCGCAGACCAATGTGCTGAACGGCGAACCCTTCGGCACCGAACAGACCGCTGCCATGGACATGGCTTCCCTCTTCTCCATTGACACCGACCAGCTCGAGAGCGCCTTCCAGTTCGACCCCGGCAAGCTGGATCTTGACCTGAGCGGCGCGTTCGACCTGAGTGACGGTTCTGTAGATTTTTCCTCCCTCATTGACCCGGACAGCTTCCAATTTGATCTGGCCGAAACGCCCGACATCGACATGAGCGCCCTGACGGACGTGTTCGCCAACATGGACATTTCCATCCCCGCCGACAAAATGCAGCAGCTGGCCCAGAAGGTGATGACCGGCTACAAGGATTACATCATCGGCAACGGCATTCTGGGGCTGGACAAGATCGGCTTTGACCAGTATCTTGCCAGTGACCAGTTCCAGCAGCTGATGAAGGATTCCATGGGCAGCCTCATCGATACCGCTGCCCTGCAGGAGCAGCTTACTGCCGCCATGCAGCAGGTCATGGGCAGCGTGATGTCAAACTTCTCGGAACAGATCGCCGCCGAATTACAGACCCAGCTGGGCACTGCCATGGAGCAGGCCATGGGCCAGATCAGCACGAATCTGCAGAGCCAGATGACCGAGCGCTTCTCCTCTCTGGGCAGCCAGATGGAAAGCGCGCTGAAGATCGACGCAGATGCGTTCCGGAATGCCATCCGGTTCAACATGACCGAGGACGATCTGGCGGAGCTGATGAAGTCGAAAATGATGTCCACCAGCGCCACCTATGAAAGCAACCTGCAGGCCTTTGGTTATGCCAGCGAGGACGACCCCAGCCAGATCAACATCTATCCGCTGGACTTCGAGCAAAAGGCGAAGGTCCTCAATGTGCTGGACAGCTACAATGCTGCCATGCGTGAGCAGGGCGCGGAAGACAAGGTGATCCAGTACACCGATGTGGTGGGCACCCTGATGACCTCCGTGACCAGGATCATCAACATGATCTCCAACATGCTGGTGGCCTTTGTCTCCATCTCGCTGGTGGTCTCCTCCATTATGATCGGCATCATCACCTATATCAGCGTGCTGGAGCGCCGCAAGGAGATCGGCATCCTGCGTGCCATCGGTGCTTCCAAGCGGAACATCTCCGAGGTGTTCAACGCCGAGACCTTCATCATCGGCCTGTGCTCGGGCCTCATGGGCATCGGCCTCAGCAGACTGCTGCTCATTCCGGGCAACATGCTCATCCAGAAGATCGCCGTCGGCACCAGCGTAGTGGCCGTTCTGCCCTGGAAGGCCGCTGTGGTGCTGGTTGCGCTGGCAACTGTGCTGACCATTCTGGGCGGCTTCATCCCCGCCAAAACCGCTTCCCGCTCTGACCCTGTCAATGCTCTGAGAGCAGAATAAGATTACTTTTTCAAAGAGGCTGTTGCACAAGCCCCAGCAAAAAAGACCAGAGTTGTTTCGCCAAAAGGCGTTACAACTCTGGTCTTTTGCTTTCATGTGAACAGTGCGGCGGCTTCTTTACCACTCTTCTTCGTCAGCGCCCACCCTTGTGCGGCGGAACATGCTCTCCACAATGGCGCAGTATTTATCCGCCAGACAGACGATGACCGCCTCCCGGCAGGTCGGGATATGGCGGAAAGTCAGGGGCCACATGTGGCTGGCAATGATGTTCTGCTCCTTTTTGGTAATGCCGAACACCCGCTGCGCGTTCACACAGGCAGACCCCGGGTGGGAAAAGCCGTGCATCTCAAACAGATGCCGCAGGCCGCGGAAGGAGCCCTGCTTGTGCCAGTCATAGAGATAGAAATCGTGGAGGAAGGCCCCCACGGCCAGCGTGGTCTCATCGGCTCCCAGATGGAAGCGGTGGTTGATCCAGCAGCTGACCACGACCACATTCTTGCAGTGCTGGTAGGTGGTCACATCACCGTGCTGGATAAACTCACGCATTTCCTGCACCTTGGGGTGATGGTCGTACTGTTCCAGAATAGCGGACAGGCGCTCCCGTTCCGTTTGTGAAAGCTGCATGGAAAATTCCCTTTCTTTTTGTCAGAAACGCCGGGCTCAGCTCCGCAGCTGAACCGGGTTGGAGTTGCCGAAGTTCTCAGCGGCCGAAGGAGTTTCGCGGGTCAGGCTCAGGTCCACCAGATACTGCTTGCCGTCGCCCAGTGCTTCCAGCTCGGCCAGCTTGGCCTCGGCAGAAGCCTTGTCCGGGTACCACTGGATGAGGAAGAAGTTTTCCTCCTCCACGCCGTAATACAGCCACTGGCCGTCTGCCCGCAGCAGGTCGTCCAGATGATCCACCTCATCACCGTCGGTCAGGCCCAGGCCCTCCTCGGCGTAGACATTTTCAGGTTCCACCTGCAGCACTTCGATGACCTGAATGGCGCTCTGTAAGTATTCATCCTGCGAAATGCTCTTGTCCGAGCGTTCCCAGCCCGTCAGGAATGCCTGCATCAGCAGGTTCTTCACGGAGATCTCCGGCTTCATTGCCATAACATATTCCTCTTTCCTCGTTTGTTTCCGCTGACCAGTATACGCTAAAAATTGTGAAAGGTCAACTATTTCTTTATGAATTTTTTGTAGCAACGCACAAAAGGCATTTTGTTCCAGTTCATTTCTGAACTTTTTATGAAACCCCTTGATTTTTGACCCGCATCGGTGTATATTAGCACTCGAAAGATATGAGTGCTAAGAAGATGCAGCATCGGCTGCTTCTTTTGCATTGCCGCTCCTTTTGCGAGGGGCCGGATCTGAATATTGTACAAAAGAGGTTTTGTATTATGGCGAAGAAAGAATTTCAGGCTGAAAGCAAAAAGCTGATGGACATGATGATCAACTCCATCTACACCAACAAGGAGA
>OFMU01000294.1_pt1 | contig 36747 bp, 33 predicted proteins | sample 1541861 | NCBI WGS metagenome assembly OFMU01 (sample SAMN04209238, study PRJEB22552) | human gut metagenome | biome: gut; material: feces | host: Homo sapiens | place: USA: Oklahoma
TCCTGCTATTTTTCTTTTAGATAACCTCATTAACAATGCTAACTTAATGACATTGAGCTTTTTAGCTTGTTTCTTTTTTTGTCTATTTTTCTATCATATATATTCCTTCATGAACAGTAGTGTAGAATATCCAATTATTATTTTTAAAGAAATATCCAATTGCATCTCTTCATCAAAAGTAAATATTTAATATTATGTTAAAAGTATGTTTGCTAAAAGTAAAGTTATTTCAATACAATATTACAATTTGATAGAAAAAATCTATACTATAATTATATACTCAATCTATTTTTCAAATTTTCATACATACACCTTTTTTTTATGGTAAAATGAAAGATAGCATAAAATTAGAATATGTAAAAATATAACATAAATTAGTTTGAAGGAGAGATTGAATTATGGGTTTTTTAGATAGCCTGTTTAATATGGCCGATAGAAAAGATTTAAAAAAATTCGAAAAAACAGCAGACCTTATAGAATCATTAGAGCCAAAATTTGAGGCAATGAATGATGAAGAATTAAGAGGAATGACTGATAAATTTAAAGAAAGATTAGCTAATGGCGAAACAGTAGACGATATACTACCAGAAGCATTTGCAGTTGTTAGAGAAGCTTCAAAAAGAACATTAGGGCTTAGACACTACAAAGTTCAGTTAATAGGTGGTATGGTACTTCACGAAGGTAGAATAGCTGAGATGAAAACTGGGGAAGGTAAAACTCTTGTTGCTACTTGTCCAGTATATCTTAATGCCCTTGAAGGAAAAGGTGTACACGTTGTAACTGTCAACGACTACCTAGCAAAACGTGACCGCGATCAGATGGCAAAAGTATACGAATTCTTAGGAATGACAGTAGGTGTTATAGTACACGGTCAGAGTCCAAAAGTTAGAAAAAAACAGTATGACTGCGATATAACTTACGGAACAAACAACGAATTTGGTTTCGACTACTTAAAAGACAACATGGTAATTCATGAAGAACAGATGGTTCAGAGAGAATTAAACTATGCCATAGTCGATGAGGTCGACTCTATATTAGTCGATGAAGCTAGAACTCCACTTATAATATCTGGACCTGGGGATAAATCAACTCATTTATACACAGATGCAAATACATTTGTAAACACTTTAAAACCAGACGACTATGAACAGGAAGAAAAAGATAAAGCTGTTTCACTTACTGAATCAGGTGTTAAAAAAGCAGAAATGTACTTCAATGTTGATAATATAACTGATGTATCTCATACAGAATTATATCATCATATAAATCAGGCTTTAAAAGCTCACGTTATAATGAAGAGAGATGTTGACTACGTTGAGAAAGACGGAGAAATCGTAATAGTTGACGAATTTACAGGACGTTTAATGTTTGGTAGAAGATACTCAGATGGTCTTCATCAGGCTATAGAAGCTAAAGAAGGATTAAAAGTTCAGAGAGAATCTAAAACTTTAGCGACAATAACATTCCAGAACTACTTCAGAATGTACAAAAAATTATCAGGAATGACTGGTACTGCTAAAACAGAAGAAGAAGAGTTCAAAGCAATATACAAAATGGACGTATTCCAGGTACCTACAAATAAACCAATGATAAGAGAAGATTTACCAGATACAGTTTACAAAAGTACAAGAGGTAAATTTAATGCTGTTGCAGATGATATAGTGGAAAGACATGCTAAAAAACAGCCAGTTCTAGTTGGTACTGTTTCAATAGAAAAATCTGAAATACTTTCAGATATATTAAGAAAAAGAGGAATAAAACACGAAGTTCTAAATGCAAAATACCATGAAAAAGAAGCTGAAATAATCGCCCAGGCTGGTAGATTAGGTGCTGTTACAATAGCAACTAATATGGCTGGTAGGGGTACAGATATACTTCTAGGTGGTAACCCTTCATTTATGGCTATAAAAGAAATGAAGAAAATGAACTTCACTGAAGAAACTATAAATAGAGTAAATGCTGCTAATGAAGTAGCTGGTGTTGAAGAAAATGAAGAATTAGATGCAGCTAGAAAAACATACCAGAAATTATACAAACAGTTTAAAGAACAGACTGATGCTGAACAGAAAGAAGTTCTTGCAGCTGGAGGACTTTGTATAATAGGTACAGAAAGACATGAATCAAGACGTATAGACAACCAGTTAAGAGGTCGTGCAGGTAGACAGGGTGACCCAGGTTCTTCAAGATTCTATATAGCACTTGACGACGATTTAATGAGATTATTCGGTTCTGATAGAATTCAGGGATTAGTAGATAAAATAGGATTAGAGGAAGATATGCCAATAGAACATAGAATGCTTACTAAATCTATAGAATCTGCTCAGAAAAAAGTCGAAGGTAAAAACTTCGGTATAAGAAAACATGTCCTAGAATACGATGATGTTATGAATAAACAGAGAGAAATCATATACAAAGAAAGAAGAAGAGTTCTTGCTGGAGAAAACTTACAGGAACAGATTCAGGATATGATTCACTCAATAGTTCAGAGCGGAGTAGAAGAGTACGATTTAGAAACTGGATTCAGTGCAGAAGGATTCAAAAAACATATGTACGCTAAATTTATGCCGGTTGGAAGCCTTGAAGATATAGACTTTGAAGGATTAAATTCTATAGAATTAACTGAAAAAGTTTACGAAAGAGCAAATCAGTTATACAATATAAAAGAAGAAAATATAGGTTCAGATAGAATGAGAGAAGTTGAAAGAATAGTACTTCTTCAGTCTGTTGATAATCATTGGATAGACCATATAGATGCTATGGATCAGTTACGTCAGGGTATAGGACTAAGAGCTTTAGGACAGCAGGACCCAGTTATAGCATACAAAATGGAAGGTTTCGACATGTTTGACGATATGAACAAACTTATAAGAGAAGATACAGTTAAGTTCTTATTCAATATAACTGTTGAAGTTCCAGCTGAAAGAAAAGCTGTAGTAGATGTAGATAAATTAGAATCTCCTGATACAGAAGGAACAGGTAAAAAACCAGTTGTAGCTGATAAAAAAGTAGGAAGAAATGATCCATGTCCTTGTGGAAGCGGTAAAAAATATAAAAACTGCTGTGGAAGATAATAAGATAAAGGCAATTTAGGAGGATAAAATGCTAAATGTGCAGGAATACAGACACGAATTAGATGCGATGTCTGAAAATATACAAGAATTGAGTGTTTCTCTTTGACATAGAAAGACTCAAAGAAAAGATAATAGAAAACGAGCAAGATATGGAAAGACAGGATTTTTGGGAAGATAATGAAAAGGCTCATAAAGTTCTTCAGGAAAACAAAAAACTTTGTGAGACTGTAGAAAAATTTGAGCAGCTTCAAAAAAATCTTGAAGATATAGAAGTATTAATCGAGCTTGGACTTGAAGAAGACGATTCAGAAGATATAGAGAAGGAAGTTTCTGATTCTATAAACAAATTAAAAGATGTTATAGATGAGATGACTATTCAGACACTTTTAAGTGGTGAATACGACAAGAACAACGCAATTGTGTCTATAAATGCCGGTACAGGAGGTCTAGATGCTCAGGATTGGGCTCAGATGCTTCTTAGAATGTATATAAGATGGGCAGAAGGTAGAGATTATAAGGTTAAACTCTTAGATTTAATCTCAGACCCAGAAGCCGGTATAAAAACAGCTGTAATGCTTATCCAGGGAGATAATGCCTATGGATATTTAAAGGGAGAAAAAGGAGTACATAGAATTGTAAGAATTTCTCCATTTGACCCTTCTGGAAAAAGACACACATCTTTTGCATCTGTTGATGTAATTCCAGAATTAGATGAAAATATAGAGGTAGAGATAAATCAGAGCGATTTAAAAATAGATACATATAGAGCATCTGGTGCAGGTGGTCAGCATGTAAATACTACAGACTCTGCTGTTAGAATAACTCATCTTCCAACGGGAATTACAGTTCAGTGTCAGAATGAAAGGTCTCAGCACCTTAATAGAGAAGTTGCGATGAGAATGCTTATGGCTAAGCTGATTGATATTAAGGAAATGGAACAGAAGGAAAAGATAGAAGATTTACAGGGCAAATACACTCAGATAACTTGGGGTAGCCAGATAAGATCATATGTTTTCCAGCCGTATAAAATGGTAAAAGACCATAGAACTAATACGGAAACTGGAAACGTTGATGCTGTGATGAATGGAAATATTGATATATTTATTAATTCGTATTTAACTCGGAAAAAATTAAATAAGTAAATTGGAAAGAAGGGAGTAGCTTGCCTACACTGGCGCCTATGAAGGCGATGGGTGTGTAGTGCAAGTCTACTCCCTTCTTTTGTTTTACAAGTTCTAATTTTTTATCGAGTTAAAAGACGAATTAAGTAAATGTATCCGAAGAGTGAGATGTTGGAGAAGTTTGTTTTTTGAAGTATAATATTAGTTATAGTAAATGATTTTAAGATGGGAGTGACCTAGGTGGATATTAATAATATTTTGAAGGAAGAGTTCAACCTAAAGGATTTTCAGGTTGTTAATACTATAGAGCTTATTGATGAGGGGAATACTATTCCGTTCATTGCTAGATATAGAAAGGAAAAGACTGGTGAGATGAGTGATACTGTTCTTAGACAGTTCCACGAAAAACTAGTTTATCTTAGAAATTTAGAGTCTAGAAAGGAAGATGTTATTAGACTTATTGACGAGCAGGGGAAATTGACTAAGGAGATTTCTAAGGCTGTTGAGAAGGCGAATACTCTTCAGGAAGTTGAGGATGTTTACGCACCATTTAAGAAGAAAAAGAGAACTAGAGCATCTATTGCCAAGGAAAAGGGCTTAGAAAAACCTGCACTTGAGATAATGTATGGTAAAACTGATGACGTAGATGGACTAGCTAGCAAGTATATAGACGAAGAAAAAGATTTAAAATCTGTAGAGGATGTTTTAAAAGGTGTTAATGATATAATAGCTGAGATTGTTTCAGATGATGCAGAAGTTAGAAAATATTTAAGAGAGAATGCAAGAAATAGAGGTAGAGTTGTATCTAAGGGAAGCTCTGATGAAAAGACAGTATATGAAATGTACTACGATTACTCAGAGCCAGTTAAATACATAGCACCACACAGAATACTTGCGGTAAATAGGGGAGAAAATGAAAAAATCTTAAAGGTTAAGATAGAGATAGACGACGAATATGTAAAAGGTTGGATAGAAAGAAGATATACTAAAAAATTATCTGGAAAATGTAGGGAAATAGTTGTTGAAGCTATAGAAGATGCGTATAAGAGACTTATTTTCCCTGCGATTGAAAGAGAAATAAGAAATGAGCTTACAGAAAAAGGTCAGGAAAGAGCAATAAGTGTATTCGGTAAGAACTTAAACAGCCTACTTCTTCAGCCACCTATACATGGTAAAAATGTTATGGGATTTGACCCTGGAATTAGAACCGGATGTAAGATTGCGGTAGTTGATAGAAATGGTAAATTCTTAGACTCAGCGGTTGTATTTGTTACAGGAAGTCAAGCTAAAAAATCTGAGGCAGAAAAGGAATTAATTGGATTAATTAAAAAACACGATATAGATATAATAGCTATCGGAAATGGTACAGCTTCTAGAGAATCTGAAGCATTTGTGGCGAAGATGATAAAAGATAATAATTTAGACGTTAAATACGTGATAGTAAGTGAAGCAGGGGCATCTGTATATTCCGCTTCAGAATTAGCAGCTAAAGAGCATCCAGACATCAACGTATCTATTAGAGGTGCAATTTCTATAGCTAGAAGAATTCAGGATCCTCTTGCAGAGCTTATAAAAATAGATCCAAAGAGCATAGGTGTAGGTCAGTATCAGCACGATGTTAATGGAAAAAGACTAGAAGAAGTATTAGATGGTGTTGTAGAGGATGCGGTAAATAGTGTAGGTGCGGACTTAAATACAGCATCTGCATCGCTTTTAGAACATGTTGCAGGAATTAGCTCAGCTGTAGCTAAAAATATCGTAGCATATAGAGAAGAAAATGGAGAATTCAAATCTAGAAGTGAAATTAAAAAAGTAAGCAAACTTGGTCCAAAAGCATTTACACAGTGTGCGGGATTTTTAAGAATTCCAGAAGCTAAAAATCCTCTTGATAATACAGGAGTTCATCCAGAAAGTTATGCTACTTGTGAAAAAATGCTAACTGTACTTGGATACTCTAAAGACGATATAAAAAATGGAAATTTAAAAGATATAGATGAAAAAGTTAAGGTTGTGGGATTAACTAAATTAGCAGAAGAACTTGAATCAGGTGTTCCTACAATAAAGGATATAATTGCAGAGATTAAAAGACCAGGTAGAGACCCTAGAGAAGATGGTATGAAGCCAATTCTTAGAACTGATGTGCTTAGCATGGATGATTTAAGAGATGGAATGGTGCTTAAAGGTACTGTTAGAAATGTTGTAGATTTTGGTGCATTTGTTGATATAGGTGTTAAAACTGATGGACTTGTTCACAAGAAAGAAATGGGTGTAAAGGTAAATGATCCTATGGAAGTTGTATCTGTTGGGGATATAATAGATGTTAAGGTTGTAAATGTTGACAAGGAAAAAAATAGAATAGCATTAAGTATGAATGTATAATTTTTTAGAAAAATATATAGAAAGAAAGTAATAAATGGCAGCTGAGATTTTTCTCAGCTGTTTTTTTATTGGATGTATAAAATTACCCGTTTTACTGATAGGTTCCTCTTTTATAAAATCATATATCAAGTATGTTTTTAAAAGCCCTTGTATATATATTGTGTATATTTGGAAAAAATATAAATAGACAGCAATATATAAAGAAAAGAGGGATGTTTATGGATATAAATTATATACTATCTTTAGAAGAAGGCTCTGTATTTGATAGGAAAAGTATTAAAATCAAGCCAAAGGAATTGGCAAAACATATAATAGCATTTGCAAATTCAGATGGTGGGATGATAGCTATAGGAATAACAGATAAGAATAGAATTATTGAGGGGATAGACTACTATGAAGAAAAAATAAATGAGATTTTAGAAGTCCCTTTTAGATACTGTTTCCCAAGTATAAGAGTAAAGTCTAAAAGGATAGAGTGTATTGATTCTGATGGCTTTGACAATCATATATTACTTATGGAGATAGAGTCTGACTCTGTTGTACATAAAAATCAGCAAGATGAGGTATTTATAAGAGTTGGGGATAAGTCTATAAAATTAAATTTTGAGGAAAGAATACAACTTATGTATGATAAAGGAGAGAGAAACTTTGAAGACACAGAGGTAGTTGATGCGACAATAGATGATATAGATATTCCTTTTTTAAGAGATTATATAAAAATAATAGGGTATTCAAAAGATGAAATAAGTTATCTAAAGGAAAATAAAGGATTTTTAAAAGAAAAGAATGGAAAAGATGTTTTAAGTACAGCAGCGATACTTTTATTTGGAAAAAGACCACAGGATTTTCTTCCTAGAGCTAGAGTCAGATTCATAAAATATGATGGAATAGAAGAAAAAACTGGAGCCGAGATGAATGTAGTTAAGGATATTGTATTTGAGGGGAAAATATATGATATGCTGAAGAGAACTATAGAATATATAGATTCTCAAATAAAAGAAAAGACTTTTTTAGAAAAAGACGGCAGATTTGTGACTGTTGAAGAATATCCTAAATTTGTAAGGCAAGAACTTGTGGTTAATGCTATAACTCATAGAGATTACAGTATTAGAGGAACAGAAATACAAATTAAAATGTTTGATGATAGGTTGGTTGTAGAGAGTCCTGGGAAATTACCCGGACTTGTTAAAAAGGATAATATGAGACACACTCATTTTTCTAGAAATCCAAAGATTGCAGAGTACTTAAAATATTTTGGCTATGTCAAGGAATATGGAGAGGGTGTGGATCGTATTTACAAAGAATTGAAGGAAGCTGGGTTTAAAGAAGTGGAGTATTATATGGATACATTCATATTAAAGGCAATTGTATTTAATAATAAAGTAGATTCATCAAAGCTGCAGTATATTATACAATCAGATGACACTTTGGGAAATAAAAAGGCTGTTTCAGATAATTTTAGTGACACTTTGGGAAATAAAAAGGTGGTTTTAGGTGATTTTAGTGACACTTTGGGAAATAAAAAGGCTGTTTCAGATGATTTTGGTGACACTTTGGGAAATAAAATTAATGCTTATAAATATACTAAATTAAGCAAAATAAGTATAGAAAGATTATTAGAAACAAAAAAATTTCCAAGAGAAGTAGTAGAAAATATTTTAAAAGTATATGATGAGGTAGAAACAAATCAGATTATAGGAAATTTAGAAGTTAGTAAAATACTAGGTAAGTCAAAATCGACAGCAATAAGAGTCATGAAAAAATTGAAAGAAATGGATGTAATAGTACAAGTTAATGGAAAAGGAAGAGGAAAATATAGATTCAAGTATGAGTCTGAAATTAAAAATAAAAAATAAACAGAAAAAGACTGCTAACAAAATAATGTAGCAGTCTTTTTATTTGATAACACTGAAAAATTCTAATATAATATATTATGAAACAGTATGCAATGATATATTGAAGTTGTATAATAGTATATCATCTCATAGAAAGGAAGATATATATGATTCTTATAAAAAACGGAAACATAAACACAGTAACAAATGGAGAAATAAAAGGAGACATCCTTATAAAAAATAAAAAAATAGAAAAAATTGCAGAGTCAATAGATACAACATGCCTTGAAGATGTTGAAGTAATTGATGCAGATGGATTAAATGTATTTCCAGGATTCATAGATGCTCACACACATCTTGGACTTTGGGAAGATGGTCTAGGATTTGAAGGAGCAGATGGAAATGAAGAAACAGATCCAATTACACCTAATCTAAACCCAATAGACGCTATAAATCCAATGGATCACACATTTAAAGAAGCATATGAAGGAGGAATCACATCTGTATGTGTAACTCCAGGAAGTGCAAATGTTATGGGAGGACAGTGTATAGCTATAAAGACATTTGGAAAGAGAATAGATAAAATGGTAATAAAAAATCCTGTAGCTGTAAAAATAGCATTTGGTGAAAATCCAAAAAGCTGCTATGGTCAGGAGGAAAAATCTCCTCAGACAAGAATGGCGATTGCAGCTACACTTAGAGAGAATTTTAGAAAGGCACAGGATTATCTTGAAGAGATGAGCTTTTACAGTGAAGCTGATGACAATGATATAGATAAGCCAGAGTACGACATGAAGCTTGAAAGCTTAATACCAGTACTTAGAAGAAGAATTCCTCTAAAAGCACATGCACATAGAGCAGATGATATATTCACAGCGATAAGAATAGCAAAGGAATTCGACTTAAAGCTAACTATAGACCACTGTACAGAAGGGCATTTAATAGTAGATGAGCTTCTTGAAGAAAATGGAGAATATCCAATAATAGTAGGTCCATCATTGACAGATAGATCTAAACCAGAGCTTAGAAATCTTTCTCTTGAAACAGCAGGTATCCTTTCAAATGCAGGTATAGAGGTATCTCTGATGACAGACCACCCTGTAATACCAGTTCAGCACCTTCCAATGTGTGCAGGAATGGCTATTAAAAATGGTATGAAAGAAGATGCAGCACTTAGAGCAATAACTATAAACCCAGCTAAAACACTTGGAATAGACAAAAAAGTTGGTTCTCTTGAAGAAGGTAAGGATGCGGATATAGTTTTATGGGAAGGTTCACCATTTGATTTAGGTGGAAAAGTTATGCTTACAGTGATAGACGGAAAAGTAGTTTATAAAAGATAATTTTTAATTTAGAATTATTGAAAATTCATAGAAAATAATATACAAGAAAAATATAAAAGACAAATTAAAAATACGGAGATAAATATGAAAAGAATTTTTTTAGAAGACGAAAATAAGACAAAGGAACTTGGTGAAAAACTAGGAAAATTAGTAGACGCAGGTTCAATTATTTGTCTAGTTGGAGATTTAGGAGCTGGAAAGACTACATTTACTCAGAGTTTTGCAAAATCTCTTGGAGTAGATGATTATATAACTAGCCCTACATTTACAATAGTGAACGAATATCAGGGTAGATTACCTCTATATCATTTTGACGTTTACAGAATAGGATGTAGCGAGGAAATGTACGATATAGGTTATGACGAATATATAAATTCAGATGGAGTTTGTATAATAGAATGGGCAAATTTAATAGAGGATATACTTCCAGATGAATATTTAAAAATAGATATGAAGTATAAAGAAATGGGTAGAGAGGTAACATTCGAGCCTGTTGGAGAAAAATACGAAAAAATGATTGAGGAGATGAATTTATAGATGAAAATTTTAGGAATGGATACATCTTCAAGAGCATGCAGTGTAGCTGTTGTAGAAGATGATTGTCTTATATGTGAATTTGTTATAAATAACAAAAAGACTCACTCACAGAAATTAATGCCTATGATAGAAACTATGCTTAATATGAGCGATTTAAGTATAGAGGATATGGATGCAATAGCAGTTTCTGTAGGGCCAGGATCTTTTACAGGTCTTAGAATAAGTATGGCTACAGCAAAGGCTATATCTCATGTAAATAATATTCCAATATTAGCTGTTAATGCGCTAGAGAGCTTAGCTGGAAATATGGACCTTTGTGATAAGAAAATATATCCAATACTAGATGCACAGAGAACACAGGTATATACAGCTAAATACGAGTACAAAAATGACGAGCTTGTAGAGCTTGAAGGAATGGATGTAAAAGAGATAGATGATTTAATAGAGATTATAAAAAATTCTGGAGAAGAGTGTATAGTTCTTGGAGAAGCTGTTTCAAAATACGAAGATAAGCTATCAGAAGTAGAAAATATACATATTCCAGCAGTTTCTCACAATGTAACTAAGGCAGCAAGTGTTTGTGCAGTTGCTTTAGCTAAGTACAAAAGAGGTGAGGGAGTTCACAGCTGCTACGATGTAAATCCAATATATATAAGAAAATCTCAGGCAGAAGTACAGTACGAAGAAAAAATGAAAAAATTAGAGGCTCAGAAAACAGCTGAAAATAAATAGAAATTTGAAGGAAAGAAGGAATTGAATTCTGTACAAGGATTCAAACAAAAGAGGGAAAATGGAAAATACAGAAAAACTTTCTGATGTAATAGTTAGAGAAATGACTATGGACGATGTGGATGGAGTTTTCGAAGTTGAAAAAAATTGCTTTGAAGATTTTTGGTCTAAGCAGTCATTTATAGACGAGGTTAAAAACAGCAATGCTAGATATTTAGTAGCAGAAAAGGATTCAAAAATAGTTGGATATATAGGAATCTGGCTTATAATCGACGAGGGACATATAACAAATGTTGCAGTTCACAGCGATTATAGAGGACTTAAAATAGGAAATGAGCTACTAAAAGATATGGTAAAACTTTGCAAAGAAAATAAAATAGTTGCTATGACTTTAGAGGTCAGAAGAAGCAATTTAGTGGCACAAAATCTGTACAAGAAATACGGATTTAAAATGGCTGGTGTTAGAAAAGAATATTATAGCGACAACAGAGAAGACGCGATAATAATGTGGAATCAGCTTTCGGAGGTGTAAAAAATGAGCGATATAATAACTTTAGCGATAGAAAGTAGCTGTGATGAAACAGCTGCATCTGTCCTTAAAAACGGGAGAGAAGTTCTTTCAAATATAATATCAACACAGATAGATATACATAAAAAATTTGGTGGAGTAGTTCCAGAAGTTGCTTCAAGAAAACATATAGAAAATATAGATATAGTTGTGCAGCAGGCACTAGATGAAGCAAATATAACTATGAATGATATAACTCATATAGCAGTTACTTACGGTCCAGGACTTGTGGGTGCGCTTTTAGTTGGGTTATCTTATGCAAAAGCTATGGCTTATGCGCTAGATATTCCTCTAGTTGGTGTAAATCATATAGAAGGACATTTAAGTGCTAACTACATAGCACATAAAGACTTAAAACCACCGTTTATAACACTTATAGTTTCTGGAGGACATACTCATCTAGTTGAGGTTAAAGACTACGGAAAATATGAAATATTAGGTAGAACAAGAGATGATGCATCTGGAGAAGCATTTGACAAAGTAGCAAGAGCTATGGGACTTGGATATCCAGGTGGACCAATAATAGATAAATTAGCAAAAGAAGGAAATAAAGACGCAATAGAATTCCCAAGAGCGTATATGGATGAAGGATACGATTTTAGCTTCAGTGGAATAAAATCAGCAGTATTAAACTACTTAAATGCCAAAAAAATGAAAAAAGAAGAAATAGTAGAAGCAGATGTTGCTGCATCTTTCCAGGACGCTGTAACAGATGTACTAGCAAACAAAGCCATAAAAGCAGCTAAAGAAAAAGGATACAGTATAGTGACTTTATCTGGTGGAGTTGCTTCAAACTCTGGACTAAGAGAAAAAATAGAAAAGCTAGGAAAAGAAAACGGAATAGAAGTAAAATATCCACCGCTAATACTTTGCACAGACAATGCTGCAATGATAGGATGCGCGGGATATTATAACTACATAAAAGGAAGAGTAGATGACATGAACTTAAATGCTGTTCCTAACCTACAGATAACAGATAAATAGGATTAAAAAACTGTAAACCGAATATGGAGTAGTATTTAAAAGTATCTGTTAAAGATTTTAAATTATAAAAAGGGTATCTGTATATCACGATGCAGCGACAATTCTGCAAGCGACTCGCAACTTATAAATGTGTTACATAAAAGTGCGAGTCGCTGAAGCCTGGAGCAAATGTGATATATGATACCCTTTTTCCGTATAATTTATAAATCTTTTACAATATTAACTGCCCACTTTTTACTCAATGCTCTCGGTACTCCAAATATAAATTTTATTATTTCTTCAACCGATGTACACCGTACAAGTAAATATATAGGTAGTCCCCATTTTGCAGCAAGGAATGTAAGTGGTACAGAACCAAGCCACATAGAGCCCATTTCGATGATAAGGGCCATTTTAGTATCCCCACCACTTCTAAGAATACCTATAATAATAAACGTATTAAAAGCTCTCAGAGCCATTACAATAGCCATTATAATAAATATCTTAGTTATATCCGGTGCAAGTGTCTCAGATACACTAAACACCTTTAAAAGCATAGGTATAGATATTATTAAAAGAATACCCATTAAAAAGCCAGTTACAGTAACTATAACTCCTAATTTTTTAGAATAATCTAAAGCTCTGTCAATATGGTCAGAACCAAGTTCATTTCCAAGCATTATAGATGATCCCGTAGCGATACACATAGCAGTAATAATAAAGAAGTTGCTAGTTGTTGTCGCTATCTGGCTTGCAGCTATTGCAGATGTACCTGCCATAGCATAGGCTACAGAATAGCAAACTGTAGCTACAGCCCAGAAAGACTCATTTAAAAATATTGGAAAACTTTTAGAACCATAGGCAACTAAAAAATCTTTTTCAAACATTCCAAAATGATGAATATTAAATCTAAGCATATAATCTTTTTTGTATAGATATACATACCAAACCATTATAATTGATTCCATTAGTCTAGCGATTAAAGTAGCTAGAGCAGCACCTTCAACTCCCATTCTAGGGAATCCTAATTTACCAAAGATAAGTACATAGTTTAAACAAACATTTACAACAATTGCAATTGCACTACATTTCATACCTATATTTGGATTTTTTATACTACGAGAGCATACCCCAAACCCCATACTTATAGCGGTTAAAGGGTAGCTAATTACTACTATTTTAAAATAATTTCTACATAAAGATACAACCTCAGGGTCGTATGAAAATATGTGTATTATGCTTTCTGGCGAAACAAAAGCTATTATTACAAAAGGAAGACTCATAACTAAACCAAGCAGTATACTAAGTGCAGTGACTTTTTTGATATTAGTTATATCATTTTTTCCGAAAAACTGTGATATAAACAGTCCAGATCCTCCTAAAACACCAGCAAGACACATATTAAATATAAAGAAGAACTGGTTTGCAACACCTACAGATGCTACAGAAACTTCACCCAAGCTACTAATCATAACAGTATCTATAACATTTACCGAAGATGAGATAAGGTTTTGTATTATTATAGGTATGCATAAAGATAAAAGAATACTGAAAAATCTCTTATTATAATCATCAAATGCAAATAGTTTGTTCAATAATTTACTCCATTATCTGTTCCCATTTTTCATAAAGAGAGGCTAATTTATCCTCTAATTCTGATTTTTCTAGGTTTACTTCTTTTGATTTTTCTGGATTTGAATAAATTTCTTCCTGGCAAAGCATCATATCAAGACCTGCAATTTTCTTTTCAGTCTGTTCGATATCGTCTTCTAATTTTTTAATTTTATTTTTGCTCCGTCTTTCGATTTCCCTCTGTTCTTTTTCTTTTCTTTTTTCCTCTTTTAACTGAGTTTTTGTTTTAGTCTCAGTATTTTCCTCTTTGTTCATCTCACTTAGCTGTCTTTTCTTTTCAATATAATAGTCGTAATTTCCAAGGTATTCAGTTACACCATTTTCGCCAAGCACTAATATTTTATCCACTACTTTATTTAGGAAATATCTATCGTGTGAGATAGTAAATATAGTTCCTGTGTAGTTTACAAGAGCTTCCTCTAATACTTCTTTTGAATCTATGTCTAAGTGGTTTGTAGGTTCGTCAAGAAGTAGGAAGTTAGACTGAGATAATATAAGTTTAAGAATTGCAACCCTTGCTCTTTCGCCCCCACTTAGAGAAGATATTCTTTTGAATACGTCCTCATTTTCAAATAGGAAAGCACCAAGCATATTTCTAACCTCTGTCTGAGTAAGATGAGGGTTTGCATCCCAAATCTCGTCAATTACAGTATTATCAAGGTTTAAAGTCTTCTGCTCCTGATGGAAATACGCAGTGTTTACATTTGTACCAAATTTAACTTCACCTTGCATAGGCTCTAATTCATTCATTATTATCTTGAATAATGTAGATTTACCGGCACCATTTGGTCCTATAAGTGCGACTTTTTCTCCTCTATATATATCAAGGTTTAAATCTTTAAATAGAACCTTATCTGGGAAGCTCATTTCCACATCTCTTACTGCTAAAACGTCGTTTCCACTTTCAACTGCTGGTATAAATTTAATTTTTGCTCTTTTTCTTTCTCCATCTGGCTTATCAAGCACTTCTATTTTAGAAAGAGCTTTTTCTTTACTTCTAGCTCTTTTTAAATGTTTTTCTCTACCGTAAGCCTTTAGTCTTTCAATAGACTCTTCCTGTTTTTTTATTTCTTTTTGTTGATCTTCATAAGTTTTTCTCTCTATTTCCTTGTCGATAGCAGATTTTTCTACATAATAAGAATAGTTTCCATTATAAGCTTTTAACTTCTTATTATGTATCTCAAATATTCTGTTTACAGATTGATCTAAGAAATATCTGTCGTGGGAAATAAGGATTACAGTCCCTTTGTACTGTTTAAGGAACAGTTCTAACCATTCAAGAGCATCAGAATCAAGATGGTTTGTAGGTTCGTCCAGTAGAAGAAGAGTAGGTTTTTTAAGTAGCAGCTTAGCTAAAAGAACTCTAGTCTTTTCTCCTCCTGAAAGAATTTTGATTGGTTTTTCTAGCTCATCATCGTTAAAACCTAGACCTTTTAAAACTCCTTTTGCCTCAGATTTATATCCGTAGCCGTTTGAGTTTTGGAAAAGTTCTAGTTTATGTGAATAATTATCCATAAGTTTTTGTAAATCTGGAGAGTTAGTTTCTGAACTTTTGTCAGAAATCTCACATTCCATTTTTCTAAGATCCTCTTCCATTTTTATGAGGTCGCTAAAAACTTCTAAAACCTCTGTAAAAATAGTATTGTCTGAGTAGAAGTTCGTATTCTGCTCTAAATAACCGATTTCACAATCTTTAGATGTATAAATTTCTCCGCTGTCATATCCGTAAATTCCAGAAATTATCTTAAAAAGAGTTGTTTTTCCAGTTCCATTTACGCCTATAACGCCGATTTTATCGCCCTCATTAACAGTAAAACTTATGTTTTCGAGTATTGATTCGACACCAAAACTCTTAGTTAAGTTATTACATGATAAAATAATCATAAATTTCTACCTCCTCAAGCTACCTAAAATTATAATGTTTTGATATAATATATTCAAGGCTATATGTATGGTTTTAGAAAAAAGTATGTTATATAATAAACCATGATGGATTATAATAGAGTTAGGGGGTGCTAATTTAAATGGGAAATAAAAATATTTCTATGGCGGTTATAAGAAGACTACCTAAATACTACAGATACTTAGGTGAGCTTCTAGACAATGATGTTCAGAGAATATCATCAAAAGAATTAAGTGAAATAATAGGTTTCACAGCTTCTCAGATAAGACAGGATTTAAACAACTTTGGAGGATTCGGACAGCAGGGGTACGGATATAATGTAGAGGCTCTACACAAAGAAATAGGAAAAATATTAGGTCTTGATAGACCATATAATGCTGTTCTTATAGGTGTAGGGAATCTAGGTCAGGCTATAACAAACTATTCAGGATTTAGAAATTCAGGATTTGAAATAAAAGCTTTATTTGATGCAAATCCAAGAATGATAGGTCTAAAAATAAGAGAGCTTGAAATATTAGACTCTGATGTTATAGAAGACTACATAAAAGAACACGAAATAGATATAGCAATAGTATGTATACCTAAAAATGGAGCTCAGGAACTAATAAACAGAATAGTCGGAGCTGGAATAAAAGGTATATGGAACTTTGCTCCAATAGATCCAGAAGTTCCAAAAGGAATAATTGTCGAAAATGTTAACTTAACTGAAAGTCTATTCACTCTTTCTTACTTAATGAAAGAAAACAACGAATTAAAGAAATAAGTTATATTTTAGAAAAAGAATCTTAATGTTTTGAGTTATTTGGATTAAATTTGTTATATTTTAATTGATTAAATTTGTAAAAATTAAAAATTGAGAAATAAAAAAGACTGATTTGAAAAAATCAGTCTTTTTGTTTACTAAAAATTATTCAGCCTGAGGAGCTCCTACTGGACAAGCTTCAGCACATGCACCACATTCAACACATGCATCTGCATCTATTACGTACATGCTATCTCCTTCAGATATTGCTCCAACTGGACATTCAGCTGCACAAGCACCACAGCTAACGCAAGCATCAGTTATTTTGTATGCCATTTTAGTTTCCTCCTAATATTATAAAATTTATTTAAGTACATTATAACAAAAAAGTTCTGCTATAACAATTAAATTAATTGATGAAAGGCAAATATTTTTGTATCATATAACTTAAACATAGAAACTTCAACACTTCTAGAAAGTTGAAAAAATTTGTTGGAGAATAATGATTCTTTTTTGCAGTATAAATTATAATGAAATTTTATCTTAATTTTATATTTTCATTATTAAAAAAATATGTTAAAAAAATTTTAATTTTAAAGAATAGAGAAAAGAGGTGAAAAGGTCGCATTTTTTGTCGGAAAATATTTTCTTTTGAAATAATGTGTACTAAATATATCAAATAGTATATATTAATGGTGTTTAAATAGAGTTATTTATAACTTAATTTATAAAAATAGAATACAATATGAAAACGATATCAAATAAAGCGGCTATACTTTTGAAAATATATGTATTAATAGGAAAAAGTGGAACGGGAAAAAGCTATAAATCTTTAGAATTAGCTTGTGAAAATAATATAGATTATATTGTGGATGACGGCCTACTTATATATAAGGGTCAAATCGTTGCTGGAGTGTCTGCAAAGCAGTCTCAGACTAAGATGGAGGCAGTAAGAAGAGCTATTTTTTCTGATATAAATCATAGAAAATCTGTTAAGAAAAAGATTAACGATTTAGACATAGATAGTATACTAATTTTAGGTACTTCTTTAAAGATGGTGAAGCAAATTTGCTCAGCTTTAGAATTAGGTGAAATAGATGAGATTATAGATATAAACGATATAAGTACAGAAGATGATATAAGAAAAGCAATAGAGTCTAGGAAAAAGGGGAATCATATAATACCAGTTCCAACTGTAGAGATTAAAAAAAGGATAAACGGTCTTAGAATAAATCCTCTAAGGAGATTTTTTATGACATCGGATAAAGAAACTAAAATCCTTGAAAAAACTGTAATTAGACCGGCATTTAGCTATATGGGTAAGTTCTACATAGCTCCCGAAGTGCTGAATCAAATTATAAAATATACTGTATCAAAAAATACACATATATCTAGAATAAATAGAATAAGTGTAGACAATTCAGATGGAAAAATAGAAATAAAATTGAATGTAAATATAAGAAATTTGGATGCTTTTGGAACCCTAAAAAACATACAACATAATATAAAAAGAAATGTAGAGAATATGACATTAATTAATGTTAATAAAATTGATATTTATATTAATAAAATAAAAGATAAATAGTGTTGTAGTAATATATCAAAATAATTTGAAAATTATTGTAAAAATGTTGTACTATTTTATAAAAAGTATGTTATAATCAAAATGTAGACGCGGGAAAATGATTTTTCAAGCGTGAAAGTTTATATGAATAATTATTATATTAGAGTATTTAAGGGGGCTTACACAATGTCAGGAAATGTTTTTGAAAACGCACAGGCACAGGTAAAAAAAGCATGCGATAAATTAGGAATGGAACCTAATGTTTACGAATTATTAAAAGAACCTCAGAGAGTAATAGAAGTAAACATACCAGTAAAAATGGACGACGGATCTATAAAAGTATTCAAAGGATTTAGATCTCAGCACAATGATGCAGTTGGACCAACAAAAGGTGGAGTTAGATTCCATCCAAACGTTTCATTAGAAGAAGTTAAAGCTTTATCTATATGGATGACTTTCAAATGTTCAGTAACAGGTATACCTTACGGTGGTGGTAAAGGGGGAATAATAGTTGACCCTAGCCAGTTATCTCAGGGAGAACTTGAAAGATTATCAAGAGGATATATAGACGGAATATACAAATTAATAGGTGAAAAAGTAGACGTACCAGCTCCAGACGTTAACACTAACGGACAGATAATGTCTTGGATGGTTGATGAATACAACAAATTAACTGGATCAAGCAACATAGGTGTTATAACTGGTAAACCAGTTGCATTCGGTGGATCATTAGGAAGAAATGAAGCTACTGGATTCGGTGTTGCAGTAACAGTTAGAGAAGCAGCTAAAAAATTAGGAATACCTATGGAAACAGCTAAAATAGCAGTTCAGGGATTCGGTAACGTTGGTGCTTTCACTGTTAAAAATATACAGAAATTAGGCGGAACTGTTGTAGCTATGGCTGAATGGTGCCCTAAACATGGTACTTATGTAATATACAAAGAAGACGGTTTAGATTTCCAGGCTATGTGGGATCACAGAGCAGCTAACGGAGATTTATATGACTTCCCAGGTGCAAAAGTTATATCTTTAGAAGAATTCTGGGCATTAAACGTTGACATAATAGTACCAGCAGCTCTTGAAAATGCTATAACTGCAGACGTTGCTAAAACTATAAACGCTAAATTAATATGTGAAGCAGCTAACGGACCAACTACTCCAGAAGCTGACGAAGTATTAGCAGAAAAAGGAATAACTTTAACTCCAGACATATTAACTAATGCTGGTGGTGTTACAGTTTCTTACTTCGAATGGGTACAGAACTTATACGGATACTACTGGTCAGAAGCTGACGTAGAAGCTAAAGAAGAAGAAGCTATGGTTAAAGCTTTCGAATCTCTATGGAAAATAAAAGAAGAATACAACGTAACAATGAGAGAATCTGCTTACATGCACTCAGTTAAAAAAGTAGCTGAAGCTATGAAATTAAGAGGATGGTACTAAGATTTAACTCAACAGTACAGTTGTAAATACTAAATGAATTCAATGGGAGATATCATATTTGATTATGGTATCTCCTTTTTATTTTTCATTGAAATAACTACCATTGAAAGGTAACATAATTATTTACATTATAAATCCGAGAAGGTATAATATATTGTATATGTACTAAAAATAGAAATTAATACAAAATTATTTTGACATGTATTAAAATATAAAAAATTAACGATAATATAGTTAGAACGATATAAATATATAAAACTTTAAGGAGGGTTAGATTTGGATAAGAAAAAATTACTTTCATTAGTTGTATCTTTTGCTATGGTTGCGACAGGAACTGTATTAGCAAGTGCAGACGAAATAGACGATATAAATGCTGTACCAGATACAGAAACGGGTATAACAATAGATGAATATAAAGAATCTCCATATAAAGTGGCTACTGTAAAGGATGGAAAATCAGTAAACGTAAGAGTTGACGGAAATACAAAAAGAGTAGCTGGTGAAGGAGAACAGTTCAAAGTTAAAGGAATTCAGGGAGAATGGGTTAACGTTGAAGATGGAGAAGATGATGCATGGATAGCTTCAGAATATGTAGCTATATCAGAAGGTGTTGCATTTACTACAGCATCGACATTAAACCTTAGAGCAGCTGACAATACATCATCAGAGGTATTAGAAGAATTAGATAAAGGAAGTGCGCTAGTAGTTGTTAAACAGGAAGGCGATTGGATACAGGTTAGAAATCAGGGTAAAGAAGGATATGTTCACGCTGATTATGTAACAGATGAGGCTCCTGTAATACCAACAGTAGACATAGAAGGAAATCTTATAGATGTACCTTCTGTAGATAGTTACAGTGCTCAGGCCGTATTAAACTTAGCATACTCTAAAAAAGGAAGTCCATATCTTTGGGGAGCAACAGGTCCAGATAAATTTGACTGTTCAGGATTTGTACAGTATGTATACAGTAATTCTGTAGGGGTATCTCTACCAAGAGTATCTTCTGACCAGGCAAATGTTGGAACAGAAATAACTAAAGATCAGCTTCAGCCAGGTGATTTAGTATTCTTCACAACAGATGGAAGTGGTGGGGTAAGCCACGTTGGAATATATGTAGGTAATGGATGTATGATACACTCTCCTCACAGTGGAGATGTAGTAAAAGTAAGCGACATAACATCTGACTACTATGCAAGCCATTTTGTAACAGCAAGAAGAGTATTATAATAAAATTTAAATGATATAAACGAGTCATCTTGTAAATTTACAGGATGGCTCTTTTTTATTGTATTATTTTTAGCGACAATGCGACTCGATTACCTGGAGTGAAAATAATACAATCATCTTTCTTGTAATTATGCTAAAATATAATTAATATAAGTTGACATTAGATAGGTAAAGGTGATAAGCTACTAATAGCTTTAAATTCGGTTCAGTGAGACCGAGAAGGAGGAATTTAAAAATGTTAAAATCAAGAAATCTAATACAGCCAGAAGATTTTACTGTTGAAGAAATAGATGAGGTTCTAGCTCTTGGACAGAGAATAATGAAAAATCCAGAAAAATACATACACGTATGTGATGGGAAACTTTTGGCTACTCTATTCTATGAACCATCAACAAGAACAAGACTAAGCTTTGAATCAGCTATGAACAGACTTGGCGGACGTATAGTAGGATTCTCAGATCCTAAAGCGTCATCTACAGCTAAAGGGGAAACTCTTCAGGATACAATGAGAATAGTATCTAACTATGTAGATATAATAGCTATGAGACATCCTGTAGCAGGTGCAGCAGCTGAGGCAGTAGAAGCATGTAGTGTTCCTTTCATAAATGCTGGAGACGGTGGAAACCAGCATCCAACTCAGACTCTTACAGACTTACTAACAATAAAAACTTTAAAAGGAAATCTTAGCGGCCACACAGTAGGACTTTGTGGTGATTTAAAATACGGAAGAACAGTACATTCTTTAGTAAAAGCAATGTCTAGATATCCAGATACAAAATTCGTATTTATAGCTCCAGATGAATTAAAAATGCCAGATAGTGTTAAAGAAGCTATAAAAGGACACGAATTTGTAGAAACTAACGATTTAGAATCAGCTATACCTGGCCTTGACATACTTTACATGACTAGAGTTCAGAGAGAAAGATTTGATGATATAGAAGAATACGAAAGATTAAAAGATACATATATACTAAACAAAGAAAAATTAACTGATGCAAAAGAAGATATGCTAATACTTCACCCACTACCAAGAGTGAACGAAATATCAACTGATGTTGACGATGATAAGAGAGCTGTTTACTTTGAACAGGCAAAATTCGGAATGTATGTAAGAATGGCTCTAATAATGAAACTTTTAGGAATAAAAGACCCAGAATAAACCATCAAAACTAATGCGAAGGAGAATATAAATGTACAAAATAATAGAAAACAGTTATATCGGCGAAGATATGTACAGAATGAAAGTCGCAGGAAAATTTGAAGGAAAAATGGGACAGTTCTATATGCTAAGAGCTTGGGACAAATACCCTGTACTTTCAAGACCGATAAGTATACACGACATAGATGAAGAAGGAATAACATTCCTTTATAAAGTAGTTGGAGAAGGAACAGAAATATTTGCTAAAATTGTTCCAGGAGATGAGATAAAACTTCAGGGACCATATGGAAATGGATACGAAAAAGTAGAAGGAAAAGTAGCTTTAGTTGGTGGAGGAATAGGTGTAGCACCTCTTTATTTAGTAGCTAAAACTATACCTGGATGTGATGCATATCTTGGATTTAGAGAAGAAGCGATATTAGTAGACGAATACAAAGAATTCTGTAATGAAGTTAAAACAACTACAGGAAATACATTCATAACAGATATATTAAACGTAGAAGATTACGACTACATACTATCTTGTGGTCCAACACCAATGATGGAAAAATTAGTTAAAATGTGCGAAGGTACAAACACAAGAATAATGATATCTCTTGAAAACCACATGGCTTGTGGAGTAGGTGCATGTCTAGTATGTACTTGTAAAACAAAATTCGGAAACAAAAAGACTTGTAAAGATGGTCCAGTGTTCTGGGGAGAGGATGTGATTTTCTAATGGCAGATTTAAGAGTAAAATTTGGAAAAATAGAATTTAAAAATCCTATAGTAATGGCCTCAGGAACATTTGGATTTGGTAAAGAATACGATGAATACTACGATATAAATGAACTAGGTGGAGTGAGCAGCAAAGGTCTTACTTTAAATGCAAAACCAGGAAACAACGGTTTAAGAATACACGAAACTCCATCTGGAATAATGAACAGTGTTGGTCTTGAAAACCCAGGAGTACAGGGATTCATAGATCACGAAATGCCTTTCTTCGGAAACCTAAACTGTGTTAGAATAGCTAACGTTGGTGGAGGATGCCTAGAAGACTACGTAAAAGGTGTTGAACTTTTAAATGACCAGGATATAGATATGGTAGAACTTAACATATCTTGTCCTAACGTAAAAGCAGGGGGAATGGCTTTCGGAATAAAAAATGAAGTAGCTAGAGAAGTTGTAAGAGAAGTTAGAAAAGTTTGTAAGCACCCTCTAGTTGTAAAACTATCTCCAAACGCAGAAGATATAGTTGGAATGGCAAAAGTTTGTGAAGAAGAAGGAGCAGATGGTGTATCTTTAGTAAATACATTTAAAGCCCTTGCAATAGACATAAGAAGAAGAAAACCAGTATTTGAAAATGTAACAGCTGGACTTTCTGGACCTGCTATAAAACCTATAGCTCTTAGAATGGTATATGAAGTAAGTAAAGCCGTAAACATACCAGTAATAGGAATAGGTGGAATATCTACTGCAGAAGATGTTATAGAATTTATAATGGCTGGAGCTACTGTAGTTCAGGTTGGAACTGCAAACTTTATGGACCCAGAAATAGGAACAAAAATAATAAAAGACCTTAATGATTTTATGGATAGAGAAGGAATAAAATCTCTTGATGAAATAAGAGGTATAATATAATAGATTAAAAAAATTATATTATAGTGTTCAAAAAATAGGAGTGTAATCTAAATGGATAAATTTTTAGAGTACAGACATCAAATAACTGCTGCATTTTGGGGAGTAATACTCTTAATAATGTTATATCTTTACAAGTTTAAAGGAATAAATATACATCCAGTATTGTTTTTAATTATAGCAATATTGATGTTTACATCTCTAAAATATGCAAAAATAGTAAAAGAACATGAGCAGGAACAAAAAGAAAATAATAAGAAACAAGATAAAATAGACTAAAAGAAAAAGGTCATCTCAAAAGAGATGGCCTTTTTTATTGCAACAGTATATCGAATTAATTCGACAAATAAATGGTCGTATAACTAGATTAGAACTATTTAGAATTATTAAATTTGAGCATCACTATTTTTTATTTCATCTAAAAATAATGAAACTGATCTCTTTGGTTTGAAATTTTTCTGAGAAATAGAATAGAAAGTTCTAGAAAATTCGTTGTCTATATCCATACAGAATATTTCATTAGAATCTTCAAACTGCTCACAAGCGGAACCAGATAGTATAGAAATACCCATTCCATTTTTTACAGCTTCCTTTATTGAATAACTACTTCCCATAATGAAAACAGATTTGGGGATTATCTGTTTCTTGTTTAGAAAATACTCTGTTAAAAATCTTGTTCCAGATCCTTTTTCCCTTAAAATCCAATTCTGTCCACTTAGATTCTCATAAGAATGGATATTAGAAATATAAGTTTTATAATCGTAAGGGAAAATTAACTTCATATTTTCTTTAAAGCATTCCTGTTGTTCAAAATCATCAGACATAATCTTTCTGTCTATAATACCTATATCTGCATCTAAATTAACTAAATCTTTTTTTACATCATCAAAGCTTTTTATAGATAGTTCTATATTTATATTTGGATATTTCTTTGAAAACTCAGCTATATATTTTGGAAGAATATAATTAGCAGCTGAAGGAACAGCTGAAATTTTAATATCTCCAACAATATATTCCGTATCAATTTTAACTTCTAACTTAGCAGCTTCAATTATACTTACTACTTCTTTAGCTCTTTTGTAAAGTAAATAACCCTGTTCAGTTATTTTTATAGATTTTTGTCTAACAGACCTATCTATAAGTTTTTCTCCAAAATAGTTTTCTAAATTTTTGATGTGTACACTAACACTTGGTTGTGAAAGACTTAGGTACTCTGCAGCTTTGGTAAAATTCTTAATTTCAACAACAGCGATAAATGTTTTTAATTCCTCTAACAAATTTCTCGCCCCCCTTCTAAATAGTTAAAATTAGAAATTCTAGTATATTATAACATATTAAGCAATATAGAAATTAATTTACTAATTACAAAAAATGTATAATAATATTTATATATAGTAAATTTATTATAGCATATAAGGTAGATAAAAATACGATAAACAAAAATATAACTTTTTAATAATAATTTGATAGGGTATTATATTATTAAGTATGCAAATTTTAGATATAAAATTATAATTATGAAATTTATTGAAGAGGTGCAAAATGAACATTATAGAAAAAGAAAACGGAATAATATTAGAAGACGTAGCAGACTTTGATCCAAAGCATATATTTGAATGTGGCCAGTGCTTTAGATGGAGAGCAGAAGAAGATGGATCATACACAGGTGTTGCTATGGGAAAAGTAATAAATGTAAAAAGAGAAGAAAACAATGTAATAATAGATAACACTACAAAAGAAGACTACGAAAACATATGGCGTGACTACTTCGATATGGACACAGACTATGGAAAAATAAAAAGTACTCTTAAAGAATTCGATGAATACTTAGACAAAGCAGTAGACTTTGGATGGGGAATAAGAATACTTAGACAAGACAGTTGGGAGATGTTAATTTCATTTATAATATCTTCAAACAACAGAATACCAATGATACAGAGAGCAATAGAAAACCTATCTGAAAGATATGGAAAAATGATAGGAGAGTATAGAGGTAAGAAATACTATGCATTCCCTACACCAGAAGAATTAAATAAAGCTACACAAGAAGAAATAAGAGAATGTAAAACTGGATTTAGAGATAAATACATAAAAAGTACATGCGAGTCGGTTGTAAAACTTGGACTAGATGTTAAAGACTTTAGAAAACTTAGCACAGAAGATTGCTGCAAAGAACTTAAAAAATTTAATGGGGTTGGACCAAAAGTTTGCGACTGCATAGCATTATTTGGTATGCAGAAGATAGACACATTCCCAGTCGATGTTTGGGTAAAGAGAGTAATGCAGGAATTCTACATTGAAGAAGATATGAGTTTACCTAAGATGAGAAAGTTTGCCCTTGAAAAATTTGGCGATATAGCAGGATATGCACAGCAGTATTTATTCTATTATGCTAGAGAATTAGGCATAGGAAAATAGGATTAAAAACAATTATTAATAGATATATAACATAGTCAAAAATTTCTGTAGAAAGTATTGAAAAATGAAAATAAAAGGTATATTATAATAATTGTTAGCACTCATAGTCTTAGAGTGCTAAACAAAAAATAAGCGATTAAACTTATAAATTGATATATAAATAGGAGGCGCTAGGTAATGAAAATAAGACCATTAGCAGACAGAGTAGTAATAAAAAGAGCAGAGGCAGAAGAAAAAACTGCAAGCGGAATAATACTTGCAGGTGCAGCAAAAGAACAGCCTCAGATAGCTGAAGTAATAGAAGTTGGACCAGGTGGAATAGTAGATGGTAAAGAAATAAAAATGGAGCTTAAAAAAGGTGATAAGGTTATATATTCTAAATACGCTGGAACAGAAGTTAAAGTTGAAGGCGAAGAATACATAATAATAAAAGAAGCAGATATATTAGCAGTATTAGAATAATAAAAAGAATAGAAGTATAGTCAAAAGATTTCAGTATAAGTTTTGTTTTAGTTTGGGGAGGTAGTTAAAATGGCAAAAGAAATAAAATTCTCAGAAGATACAAGAAAAGCATTAGCAGCAGGAGTAAATAAATTAGCTGATACAGTTAAGGTTACAATGGGACCAAAAGGAAGAAACGTAATACTTGATAAAAAATTTGGTACTCCACTTATAACTAATGACGGTGTAACAATAGCAAAAGAAATAGAACTTGAAGATAGATTTGAAAATATGGGAGCACAGTTGGTTAAAGAAGTTGCAGTAAAAACTAACGATATAGCAGGGGATGGTACTACAACAGCTACAGTACTTGCTCAGGCAATAATAAGAGAAGGTTTAAAAAACGTAACAGCTGGATCTAACCCAGTTCTTTTAAGAAAAGGTATACAGAAAGCTGTTGAAGTAGCAGTGGAACAGTTAAAAGCTCATTCAAAAGATATATCTACTAAAGAAGAAATATCTCAGGTTGCATCAGTTTCTTCAGGAGATGAAGAAGTTGGTAAATTATTAGCTGAAGCTATGGAAATAGTTGGTAAAGACGGTGTTATAACTGTTGAAGAATCAAAAACTATGCACACTGAATTAGATGCTGTTGAAGGTATGCAATTTGATAGAGGATTTGTATCAGCTTACATGGTAACAGATGTAGATAAAATGGAAGCTGTTTTAGACAATCCATACATATTAATAACAGATAAGAAAATATCTAACATACAGGAAATATTACCTATACTTGAACAGATAGTTCAGCAGGGAAGAAAATTATTAATAATAGCCGACGATGTAGAAGGTGAAGCATTATCTACATTAGTAGTTAATAAATTAAGAGGAACATTTGATGTTGTAGCTGTTAAAGCTCCAGGATTTGGCGATAGAAGAAAAGATATGCTAGGAGATATAGCTACATTAACAGGTGCTCAGGTAATATCTGATGAATTAGGATACGATTTAAAAGATACTGAACTTTATATGCTTGGTAATGCAGCATCAGTTAAAGTTACAAAAGAAGCTACTACAATAGTAGGTGGTGCTGGATTTAAAGAAGCAATAGACGAAAGAATAAATCAGATAAGACACCAGATAGACCAGACAACTTCTGATTTTGATAGAGAAAAACTTCAGGAAAGATTAGCAAAACTTGCCGGTGGTGTAGCAGTTGTCAGAGTTGGTGCTGCTACAGAAGTTGAAATGAAAGAAAAGAAATTAAGAATAGAAGATGCTTTAAATGCTACAAAAGCAGCTGTTGAAGAAGGTATAGTAGCTGGTGGTGGTACAGCACTTGTAAGCGTAATACCAGCAGTAGAAGAGCTTGTTAACTCATTAGATGGTGAAGAAAAACTAGGTGCTAACATAATAAGAAAAGCTCTTGAAGAACCATTAAGACAGATAGCTATAAATGCAGGTCTTGAAGGTGCAGTTATAGTTAAAAATGTAATGGATGCAGACCTTCATGTAGGATTTGATGCATTAAACGAAGAATATGTAAATATGATAGAAGCTGGTATAGTTGACCCTACTAAAGTTAGTAGAACAGCTTTACAGAACGCTGCATCAATAGCAGGTGTATTCTTAACAACAGAAGCAGCTGTTGCAGATATACCAGAAAAAGAAGCAGATTCTATGGCAGGTGGAATGCCAGGAATGATGTAGTAAAAATATTTAAATATAAAAAACATTATAGTGTAAAATAAAATCTGTTTATCCTCCATTTAGCTGGGTAATATACTAGTATGAGTATATTGCATTTGATTGTACGAATTAATCAAATAGCTTGAATGGAGGATTTTTATTATGGAAAAGAAATTTATAAACACATCATTTTTATATGCAATACTTGCTATGATAGGAGGAGTATTCTACAGAGAGTTTGCAAAGTTTAATCAATTTGTTGGTGTAACAACGCTTGGAAAAGTACATGTACATTTATTTGTGCTTGGTATGATATTCTTCTTAGTGGTTGCACTTTTAGAAAAACAGTATAAAATTTCAGAAGATAAAAGAATAAATAAATTCTTTATTATATACAACGTGGGCTTAATAGGAATGGTAATTATGCTTTTAGTTAGAGGGATAACACAGGTTAAGTATATGGCTCTTACTACAGCGATGAACGCATCTATTTCTGGAATCGCAGGACTTGCTCATATAGTTATGGCAATAGGAATAATACTTTTCTTTATGATTCTTAGAAAAGCAGCAGATGCAAAATAGTAAAAATTAAAAATGTTTATAAAAGATATTGGTCGATTTTATATTTAACAACTTAAAATTTGATTGATATCTTTTTTTATGAATAAAATATGAATTATTTATGAAATAAAGTTAAAAGATATAAGTACATAGGTTGACAATTTAATGATAAATCTTTTAATTGTTGGTAAATTAAAGTATAATAGATATATTATAATAGTTAACTATGCAAAAAAATAAAAATTTATATAAAGAAGGAGAGAAAATTGATGAAACATGAATTAGTGCTAGTCATAGACTTCGGTGGTCAGTACAACCAGCTGATAGCTAGAAGAGTAAGAGATAACAACGTGTACTGTGAAATACTTCCATGCACAACTGATATCGAAAAAATAAAAGCTAAAAACCCAATAGGGATAATATTCACAGGTGGACCTAACAGTGCATACTTACCAGATTCACCAACTATATCTACTGAAATATTTGAATTAGGTGTACCAGTTTTAGGTATATGCTACGGAGATCAGTTAATAGCACATCTTTTAGGCGGAAAAGTTGAAAAAGGTGGAAAACAGCAGAAAGAATACGGAAAAACAGAAATAACTTACAAAGAATCTGCTTTATTCGAAGGAATAAACACTAACTCAGTATGGATGAGTCACACTGACTACATATCTGAATTACCAACAGGATTTGAAGTAATAGCATACACAGCTGATTGTCCAATAGCTGCAATGCAGAATGTTGAAAGAAATATATATGGAGTACAGTTCCATCCAGAAGTTGAACATTGTTTAGACGGAGATAAAGTTTTAAGAAACTTCTTATACAATATATGTAAAGTTAAAGGTGACTGGACAACAGATTCTTTCATAGAAGATAAAATAAAAGAAATAAAAGAAAAAGTTGGAGATAGAAAAGCTCTTTGCGGATTAAGTGGTGGAGTTGACTCATCTGTTGCAGCTGTATTAATGCACAGAGCTATAGGTGATAACCTAACTTGTGTATTCGTTGACCATGGTCTACTTAGAAAAGATGAAGGTGACGATGTAGAAAGAATATTCAGAGATAAATTTGATATGAATCTAGTTAGAGTTAATGCGGAAGATAGATTCTTATCTAAATTAAAAGGTGTTACAGAACCTGAAAGAAAAAGAAAAATAATAGGTGAAGAATTTATAAGAGTATTTGAAGAAGAATCTGAAAAATTAGGCAAAATGGACTTCTTAGTACAGGGAACAATATATCCAGACGTTATAGAAAGTGGACACGGAAACGGAGCAGCCACTATAAAATCTCACCACAACGTTGGTGGACTTCCTGAAGATGTTGATTTCCAGGAAATAATAGAACCATTAAGAGAATTATTTAAAGATGAAGTTAGAAAAATAGGTTTAGAACTAGGAATAGATGAAGATTTAATATTTAGACATCCATTCCCAGGACCAGGTCTTGGAATAAGAGTTATCGGTGAAGTTACAAAAGAAAAATGTGACATATTAAGAGAAGCCGATGCTATATACATGGAAGAATTAAAGAAAGCTGGATTATACAAAGAAATATGGCAGGCATTTGCTACACTTCCAGATGTTAAAACTGTTGGTGTTATGGGAGATGAAAGAACTTATGCATATCTTGTAGGTATAAGAGCTGTTAGTTCTTCAGATGGTATGACTTCAGATTGGTACAAAATGCCTTACGATGTATTAGAAAAAATATCTAATAGAATAGTAAATGAAGTTGAAGGTGCAAACAGAGTTGTATATGACATAACTTCAAAACCACCAGGAACAATAGAATGGGAATAAGATAAAATTGAAATTTAAATGCTTTAGATAATAAAAAGTGTGTTAGATGTATTTAGACAATATTTACATTTAGCACACTTTTTTATTTTACAATTATAAGAGGAGTGTATTTTTAACTCTCTTAAAAATAAAAAAGGAATTTTTTAATAAATTATGTATAATAAAAGAAGAGGTTCTTCATAATATAAGGGGGAAGAGTGTTATGGAAAATAGAAAATTTGAAAAATTAGACGTAGAAGCTTCATTATTAGGATTTGGCTGTATGAGATTTCCATTAGATCAAGATGGACATATTGAAGAAAAAGAAGTTGAAAAGATGATTGATTTAGCGATTGAATCAGGAGTTACTTATATTGATACAGCTTATCCTTATCATGATGGCGATAGTGAACCATTTGTTGGAAGAGTTTTAAAAAAATATCCTCGTGAAAGTTTTAAACTTGCAACAAAATTACCAATCTGGAATATTAATAGTCAACAAGAAGCAATTGAAATATTTGATTCACAATTAAAGCGATTAGATATTGAATATGTTGATTTCTATCTATTACATGCACTAGATGCTGATAAATGGAAAAAAGTAAAAGAATATCATATTATTGAAATGTGTGAGGAACTAAGAAAACAAGGGAAGATAAAATATTTAGGATTTAGTTTTCATGATGAATTTAATGTATTTGAAGAAATTATAAAATATCACTCTTGGGATTTCTGTCAGTTACAATTAAACTATATGGATATGGAAATTCAAGCAGGACAAAGAGGTGTTGATCTTGCTAATGAATTAGATATTCCGCTAGTTGTTATGGAGCCTATTAAAGGAGGTTCATTGGCTAAATTACCTGAAGATGTTACAAAAATATTTAAAGACTACAATGCTGAAGCAACATTAGCTTCTTGGGCATTGCGTTATGTTGGAACATTACCTGGTGTAAAAGTGATTTTAAGTGGTATGTCTACACTTGCTCAAGTGGAAGATAATCTAAAAACATTTAATAATTATAAAAATTTATCTAAAGAAGAATTGACTATTGTAAATAAAGTTGCAGATACTTTACATTCACGTACAAAAAATGGTTGTACAGGATGTGAATATTGTATGCCTTGTCCATTTGGTGTAAATATCCCAGCAAATTTCAAATATTGGAACAATGCTTCTATCTATGATGATAAAGATGGCTTTAAGGCGCAATATGCAAAGATGTCTGATGATGCAAAAGCAAGCCATTGTAAAGAATGTGGTGCTTGTGAAAAGATGTGTCCGCAACAATTATTAATTAGAGAAGATTTAAAGAGAGTTGCTAAATATTTTGAATAAATTGACAAGTGGAGCCTCTTGTTTCTGATGAGAGCAGTTATAAAAACTGATTGTTCTTGTCTAGTGATATAAGATAAAAATTGAACTTTAAACCTTTTAGACAATAAAAAGTGTGCTAAATGCCGAATGAAATTTGGTATATAGTACACTTTTTTTCGTGAAATTTTATAATTTTATCGTAAGAAATGCATATTTTTATTGTATGTCAACAAAAAATGAGATACAATTTAATTATAAAATTATATTAGATTAATAAGAAAAGGATGATGTTGAGCTATGAAACAAGATATGATCGCTATTTTAGACTTAGGTAGCACAAAAAACACAAACTTAGCTAGAGCTATACGTGATTTAGGTGTATACAGTGAAATATACCCTCACGATATAACTGCTGAGGAAATAAAAGAATTAAAAAATTTAAAAGGTATTGTTCTATTTGGAGGGGAAAATAGAATAGTAGATGGAGAAGCAGTAGAAATCAATGAAGAATTATACACATTAGGATTCCCAATGGTTTCAATAGACCACCCAACTTCAAAATGTGAAACAAAATTCGATGAAATGCCAGATGAAGAAACTTTAAAAGCATTTGTTTTCGATACTTGTAAAGCAGAAGCTAACTGGAACGTTAAAAACTTTATAGAAGACCAGGTAGAATTAATAAGAAACCAGGTTGGAGATAAAAAAGTACTACTTGCTTTATCAGGTGGTGTTGACAGTTCTGTTGTTGCAGCACTTTTAATAAAAGCAATAGGAAAACAGTTAGTATGTGTTCACGTTAACCACGGTTTAATGCGTAAAGGTGAATCTGAAAGTGTTGTTGAAATATTTAAAAACCAGATGGATGCGAACCTTATCTATGTAGATGCAGAAGAAAGATTCTTAGGAAAACTTGAAGGTGTAGCAGATCCTGAAGAAAAGAGAAAAATAATAGGAGCTGAATTCATAAGAGTATTTGAAGAAGAAGCTCGTAAATTAGAAGGAATAGATTTCCTAGCACAGGGTACTATATACCCTGACATAGTAGAAAGTGGAACAAAAACAGCTAAAGTTGTTAAATCTCATCACAACGTTGGTGGATTACCAGAAGATTTAGGATTCGAATTAGTTGAACCACTATACTACTTATTCAAAGATGAAGTTCGTGCTTGTGGTGTAGAATTAGGACTACCTCACGATATGGTATACAGACAGCCATTCCCAGGACCAGGTCTTGGAGTTAGATGCCTTGGAGCTATAACAAAAGACAGATTAGAAGCTGTTCGTGAATCAGATGCAATACTTAGAGAAGAATTTGCAAATGCTGGATTAGACAAAACTGTATGGCAGTACTTTACAGCTGTTCCTGATTTCAAATCAGTTGGTGTAAGAGATAACGCAAGAAGCTTTGAATACCCAGTAATAATCCGTGCCGTAAACACTGTAGATGCTATGACAGCTACAATAGAGCACATAGATTGGGCTATATTAGACAAGATAACTAATAGAATACTTAAAGAAGTTAAAAACGTTAACCGTGTTTGCTACGATTTAAGTCCAAAACCAAGTGCAACAATAGAATGGGAATAAGATTAATATAAGAATTATAGAGATGTCGCAGGTTTTCTTGTGTACATCTCTTTTTTTAGTTTATTTATATCTCAAAAGAGAAAGACATGGCAAATTTTTAAAGAAATCTTTAAGAAAATTTGCCATGTCTTTCTTTTTAGAAGAAATTAAATTAAAATAAAGAAGAGATGAATTAGGAAAATTCTGCTACATATCTATAATTATTATTAAAGAAAGAATTAGTAAGGAAAATTTAAAATGGATGGGATAAAATTTAAGAAAGAAATATTAAACCAGATAAGAAGATATCTCAATGGAGAAATTACAAAAGAAGAATACTATGATATAGCAGAGCCTTTTTATAGTAAGTACGCTAATTGCTGTAATGATGAAATATTTAAAAATAAATTTCTTGCTACTGTGATTGATGCATGCATTTATTATATTGATGAGCCAGGATTGACACCTGAAATAAAAGAAAAGGAATTTTATAAAGAACTAGATTATGTATACAAAGAATTAAAAAAATTAAAATAAAAAATTGTCGGTATAAATGTCAGTTTAAATATCAGTATAATAAAAAAATCGATCTAAATCTTGATAAAATATAGTTTCAATATTGGAGGAAAAGTTATGATAAGAAAAGCAGTTGAGTCAGATATAAACGCAATAGCAGATACATACAATGAACTTTTAACTTATGAGGAAAAACATGGAAGCAATTCAAATTGGAAATTAGGAGTATACCCAACAATAAAAGTTCCCCAGGAGAAGATTCCTACAGGAACTATGTATGTGCTTGAAGAAGAGGGAGAAATCTGTGCTAGTATGATTTTAAATCATTTTCAAGCTGAGGAATACAAAGAGATTGATTGGATTTATCTTGGAGAAGGGGAGGAAATTCTTGTTATTCATACTCTTTGCATACCACCACAGAAAGCTAGTAGTGGATACGGTCAGAAGATGGTCGATTATGCAAAAGAATTTGCCAGAAAATTAGGATGCAAAGCAATAAGAATAGATACCTATGCACACAATGAGCCAGCAAAGAGTCTTTACAAGAAAAATGGATTTAGAATTGCTGGATATTATGAAAGTCTGTTAGAGGGATTGATAAAAGAAGAATTAGCATTTTTAGAGTATAAGATAAACTAATAAATAAAAATAAAGATAATTATGAGGAGAAATAAAATGGATAAAATATTAAAAAATTGCTCTTCAGAAGGGAAGATAGCATATCTGATAAAACCAATACTTACAGTATTGCAGGAAGCTGGTGGTGTATTAGATAGATCAGAAATAAAAAATAGAATATCTGATTTAGATGAACAAATTGCAGAGTTTGCGGAAGTAGTTAAAACTTCTAAGTCAACAGGAAATACGTATAAAGAATTTAATTTTAAATTCAATTTTGCCATTAAGAATTTATATTTTTTAGAATATCTTAGATATAAAAAAGGAAATCCAACTATTACATTAACAGAAAAGGGATTAAATGTAGATATTGAGTCACTAAACGTAGAAAATATTATGATTAAATCAAAAGAGTTTTGGGATAAATCTAGTAAAAAAAATAAAAAAGGTTCTAATAAAATAAATGAAACAATAAATACTGAAATTGATAGCTCTATATCTGAAGATCAAATATTAAATGATTTTAAAGAAAAATTATTAAAAGCTATTGCCAATATGACGCCTAAGAAATTTGAGTCCTTTTCTCGTGCTTTATTGACAAAAATGGGAGTTGAATTTACTGAAAAAGGGATGCAAGTTAGTAATGATGGTGGCATAGATGGATATGGATACCATAGAGATATAGACGATTTTAGAACTACTAGAGTTGTTATTCAGTGTAAAAGGTATAATGCGGAACCAGTTACAGAGCCAGATATTAACCAATTTTTAGGAGCAATGAATAAATTTCAGGCAGATTATGGTGTATTTATAACTAATAGTAGATTTACTAATAATGCAAGAATAGCATCTAGAGAGGGTTCACCAATAACTTTGATTGATGGAAATGACTTGGTAGAATTAGTTATAAGATATCAACTATATATAACACCTGTTACGACATATATACTAGATGATTTTTATGATGAATAGAGGAGAAAATATGAATAATCAATTTATCAGAGGAATTAAGTTTGAATGGGACAATATACCAGAAGATAGCTATCTTAGAAAAATTGAAGCTCTAAAAGACATTGAAGGTCTTGAATTTTCAAATCCAATCACATTCTTTGTAGGAGAAAATGGCACAGGGAAATCAACTCTGCTTGAAGCAATAGCTGTTTCTTGTGGATTTAATCCTGAGGGAGGAACGAAGAATTACTCATTTTCTACCCATGACACTCATTCAGAATTATGTGATGCGATAAGGATTGTAAAAGGATTTAGAAAAGAAAAATACGGATATTTTCTAAGGGCAGAGAGCTTTTACAATGTTGCAACAATGGAAGAAGAATATGCAGATGATTTGCATCCTTCTGCAAAATATCACGAAAGATCTCATGGAGAAAGCTTTTTAGCATTGGCTCAAAATAGCCTTAGACCAAATGGATTATACATATTTGACGAACCTGAGGCTGCACTATCACCACAAAGACAGTTGACATTGTTGATGGAGATACACAAATATGCAAAAGAAGGAGCACAATTCATAATAGTAACTCACTCACCTATACTACTCGGAATACCAGATGCTGAAATATACAACTTTGATGATGGAAAAATACACAAATGTACCTATGAAGAAACAGAAAGCTACAAAATAACGGAAATGTTCATAAACAACAGGGAAATACTACTAAAAAACTTACTAGACTAAAAATTATATAATATTTTAATACTTACTTAGCTTTCAGCTGTGTAGTGATTTGTGAAATTATAAAAATTAAGGCTGTTCAATATTTGCAATGAGCCTGTTAGGCATTTAATCACGAATTAATTTGCATCGACAATACTGCAAGCGCCTCGCAACATATAAATGTGTTATATAAATGGGCGAGGCGCTGAAGCCTGGAGAGCAAATAATCGTGATTATGCCTCTTGAATTTATAATCTAAGTGCAACAAAAAAAAGAACTCATATCATTTTCTTGGTATAATATTCATGCCAACAAAAATTAA
>OFMU01000299.1_pt1 | contig 36386 bp, 36 predicted proteins | sample 1541861 | NCBI WGS metagenome assembly OFMU01 (sample SAMN04209238, study PRJEB22552) | human gut metagenome | biome: gut; material: feces | host: Homo sapiens | place: USA: Oklahoma
AGATTAGCAAATTTTGATTACCACACTCTTTAGAAGATACTAAATTCATAGCAGATTACAACAATAAAAGAGGGCTGTTGCAATATATGCAACAGCCCTCTTTTACTGAGTATTATTTATTGAGTTTGAAGAAATTGTTTTATCTATTTTATGTCGTTTAATACGATTATTTCTATGTTTCTTCTTCCAAATTTGTAACATTCTTTTCTTGAATTCATGAATATATCTATTTTAGTTCCTTTTATTGCTCCACCACAGTCATTAGCTATGAATGTTTTGTTGAAGTATGGTATATATACTTTTGTTCCGTATGGTATTACTTTTGGATCTACAGCTATTGTTCCCCATTTTGGTTTCTGTCCAGTTGATGTTGTTGAATGTCCAGAATACGCTGAGGCATTTGATTTATATGATTTTCCTGTAGAAGTTAATTTACCTCTTTCGTTGAAGTAAAGTATTTTACCATTCTGTCTAACTATACTTTCACCAACAAAACCATTTTTACCAAAGTTGTAAGTTTTTCCATTTTCTAATGTCTGTATACCTGTGTGCATACCTTTTTCTTTGTTGAAGTAGTAAGTTTTTCTGTTTATTTCAGTCCAACCATCAGCCATTTTTCCATCTTTATTGAAGTAATAGTTATTTCCATCTATAACTTTCCATCCAGTTATGGATTTTCCACTTTCATTGTTGTAGTAGAAGTTGTCTCCTCTCTGTATCCATCCAGCTCCATTTATAGAAGTTCTTTCTACATTTTCTTCTACCTGAACTGTTTCTATATCATTTACTGCTTCATCTGCAAATACAAATCCTGTACTTGATAAAAGTATCATTGATGTTAATGCTATAACGCTTAGTTTTTTCTTTAAATTGAACATATAATCCTCCGTATTATTTTTTTATTTAATCTCACTAATTTTCATTTTTTACAATTTGTTACTTTTAATATGTCTTTCTGTTACTTTTTTGTAACTTTTTCGACCTTGTATATATAATAATATAAAGGTTACAGCTTTGTAAAGACTTTTTTTGAAAATTTTACAAACAACAAACAACAACAAGTATTGTGTTTTTTTATAATTTTTCTAACAATTTGCTTGTTTTTTGGCTATTTCAAAGGCTAAGCCAATACCAAAAGTAACAACAAGTGTTTACTGAGTTGTAAATTTTTCAAAAAATATTTTTTTCAAATGCTGCAAAATAGTTACATAGTTTGTAACTATTTGTTACAAATTGTCTACCAATTCTATCTAATTGTTACAATTAGACCTATTTCTTCTACTACTTGTTACATTTCCTGTTTTTTAAGTTTTGTATATTATAAAAAATATATTATATTCTCTTCAATCTCAAACATTCTTCATATGGAAGGGTTATAATTGACTAAAGAATTTATTTAGATATTATATAGGATAGAAATTGAATAAATTTTTGGAATATATGCGCCTACAATCAAGTATTTTACTTGTATGTAGCGTATTTTGGGGCAGGCTTTTTGCTTGTCTTTTAAATATTTAAATGAGGTGATTTTTTACATGAAAATTTTATATCTCCAGGTATTATATTTTACGATATATAGTTTCCTTGGTTGGGTGTGTGAGAGTACCTACTGCTCTATTTGGCAAAAGAAATTGGTCAATAGAGGGTTTTTAAATGGACCATTCTGCCCTATATACGGATTTGGTGCATTATTGGTTATTTCTATACTCTCTCCATTTGTAAATAATATACCAGTGCTATTTATCGCAAGTATTATTGTTACAAGTACACTAGAGTATATTACAAGTTATGTTTTGGAAAAGATCTTCCATATGTCTTGGTGGGATTATTCAACATACAAATACAATATAAATGGTAGGGTTTGTTTAAAGAACTCGTTGATGTTTGGTGTAATGTCGCTTTTCGTTATACTTGTTGTACATCCAGCTGTCGATGATTTTGTAGCAAGAATAAATACAAAACTAGCATTTATTTTATCAATACTATTTGGAACTTATTTCATAGTCGATACAATTATTACAGCTGCTACTATACTTCATCTTAACGAAAGACTTGAAAAACTTTATACCCTTCACGAAGATTTACTTGAAAAAAGAAAGAAACATCTGGAAGTTGTCAGAGGGCATTTACAGGCTAGTTTAGCCAATCAGATTGAAGAGCTTGGTCTATCTAAGTATTCTCCTGCTGAAATGGAAGAAATATTATCAGGAGACTTTAAAGGCAACTTTATAAAAGAAGAACACAAGATTATGAACGAACTTGAATTTGAAATTAAGTCTTTAAGTACTAGAATAGACGAATTAAAAACTAAAGGTCATGGCGTATTAAGAAGAAGAGTTATAAAAGCCTTCCCTAATATGAAATCTTTAAAACATAGATCTATACTTGAAGAAATCAAAGAAAATATAGATAAAAAATAGAAAAATATATACTCTAAAAAATATTGCTACAGTCAATTTTATGGCTGTAGCTTATTTTTATAGTTTTTTTTGAAAATTCACAATTTTTTTGTTTACTTTTATCTACAATGGGTATATATTGTTTATAACGTAAATTTTAAAATAATTTTCAATATACATTTGGAAGGGGATGTTTTTAATGAGTTTATCAAAAAAAATCCAGGCAAAAAGACAGGCAAAAATCAAAGCAGAAAAAATTAAAAAAGCTAAAACTGCTGCAGCAGGTGTTGCTGCCGGTGTAGCAGCAGGTGCTGTTGGTGGTATATTATTAGCACCTAAATCAGGTAAAGAAACAAGAGAAGACATAAAAAACGCATCTAAACAGGCTGTAGATGCCGTTTCTGATAAAGCAGCTGGTGCAAAAGCTAAAGCTGGCGATGTTATAGGCGCACAGAAAGAAAAATTCAACGATTCTAAAGCTAAGATAAAAGAATATCTTGACGCTAAAAAAGCTGTAGATGAAGCTTGTGAAGAGTGTGGTGTTGATTCTGAAGAAGTAGTTGAGGCTCTTGAAGAAGCAGCTGAAACTCTTGAAAAAGAAGAACCAGAAGCTTAGAATTGGAGATTAGATTATGACTATCACAATTGATTTACATACAATCTTATTTATATTAGCAATTATAGGCTGTGTAGCGCTTGTATTTTTAATAAAGCTAATAATAAATTTACTTTCTACTGTTAAAAATCTAAACTCTGTTTTAGATAAGGTAAACGTCGTTCTTGACGATAACACAGGAAATATTACAAATTCAATCTCAAAGCTTCCTAAGCTTGTAGATGATTTCGGACAGGTTGGAGAAAATGTTAGAGATGTAAGCGAGGTTGTTACAGATGTCGCTGCTGATATAATAGTTACAAAGGAAAGTGTTAAGGGAAATTTTGAATTACTTTCTGAAATACTTACTATAGTAAAATCAATTTTCTCTTCAAAATAAAAATTACCCCCCTGGTAAAAACTAGGGGGGTATTATTATAATAGTTTAAAAATGTCTTTTTACGTAGTTTTTGTCTACTAATATTACACAATTGTAGTTAGGGTGAAGCTTCTGAACTTCTCCGTTTACCCAATTTTTTAGCTCTTCTTCTTCACTATGTGATAAATCTCCATCTACAACAACGTCGAATACTAGATTTTTCTTATCTCCCTTACCTACTATTCTTAAATCGTGCATAGACTCTATTTTTTCGTTTCTAGCTATTATTCTAGTAAGCTCAGTTCTAGTCTGGATATAATCCTCATCCTCAACCGCTATTGGATCCATGTGTATTACAAGGTGTATGTTTAATTTCTTAGATAAGTCTTTTTCCGCGTCGTCTATTACCTCGTGGATTTCCATTATGTCTATATTGCAAGGCACCTCAGCGTGTACAGAGGCTATACATCTACCAACGCCGTAGTTGTGTATTATTAAATCGTGCACACCTGATATTATGTTGTACTCTAGTAGCCCATTTACTATTGCGTCTACCATCTCAGCATCTGGAGCTTCACCTAAAAGTGGGCTAACAGTTTCTTTTATTAAAGAGAACCCTGCGTATAGTATTATTAATGAAACAACTATACCTACATATCCATCTAGTGGGAATGTTGTAAACTTAGCTATTAAATATGATAATACAACGCATCCTGATGTAAATACGTCACCCATCGCATCTACTGCAACTGCTTTTAATGCAGATGAGTCTATCTTTTCCCCTACATGCTTATTAAATCTTCCAAGCCAGAATTTAACCGCCATAGAACATAAAAGTAATATAAATGGTATTAAACTAAACTGCACTGCTACTGGATTCATTATTCTCTCAAATGATGTCTGTACGAATTTTATACCTACAAACATTACCATAAATGCAACCACTAATGCTGATAAATACTCAAGTCTACCATGCCCAAATGGATGCTCTTCGTCAGCTGGCATACTAGCAAGTTTAAATCCTATCATAGTTATCGCTGAAGATGCCATATCTGTGAAGTTGTTGAATGCATCTGCTGTGATCGCTATACTTCCGCTCAAGAACCCTATACTAAACTTTAAAATAAATAAAAGCAGGTTTGATACTATCCCAACTATCCCTGCTACAGTTCCGTATTTGTTTCTTACCTCTTCATTTTCCACATTTTCGCTATTTTTTATAAATTTTTTAATAATTGCTTCTGAAATCAAAATTATCCCTCCCCGTTTTTCATTCTCATTTGATATAATCTTCATCAATTAATTCTTATAAGAATATTGATATTACTTGATTTCATAAATATTTCTATTCCTAATTAAATTTCATATAATATTATAGATATTTTTTATTTTAATTTCAAGCAAAAAAATTCTCACATTTAATATTTTACCACAAAAAAATAAAAAACTGTTCACGCAGCAGAAAGTGATACAGTCTTTTATTTACATAAAATTTATATGGTTAAGTTAGTTGATTACTATGTTGTTTGTCGTTACTTTTATTATTTAAGTCTTTTTTAATATTTCTTTTCCTATTACTCTTCAAATTATACTATCTATTTTGCAATATTGCAAGGGTATTTCTATATTTATCAGAAAATTATAAATTCATACTTTTTTAGCTTTATCTCTTTTACTATTTATTTTCTGAAATGGTCAATATGCTTATAACCCATATTTTTCAAAGCTTACAAGCTCATAAACTTATTATTATTTATTTTATTTTTTTCAGTTTTTTTCTATAATTATGTTTTAGTCTATAAAATATTTATATCATTTCAGTACTTTATGAGTATATTCTATCATTATCGTTCGTTTTTTACAGATGTATAAATTCTTTACATAATAAAGTCATAAAACTTCAAGAGTTTATATAAGTTGTTACTTAGGAATAAAAAAGCTGTTGCAAATTTTGCAGGATCCCTAGACTTAATACAAGTAGTTCGCTCTCCAGGCTTCAGCGCCCAACCCATTCATATAACACATTTCAATGATGTTGGGCGCTTGCAGAATTGTCGCTGCGAACTACTTGTATTTAAGTCTTAAAGGGACTCCTTGCAAAATTCTTGCAACAGCTTTTTTATTTTGATACAGTTGAGGAATTGTCGCTTTAGAGCAGTTATTTCTCTTGTTCCAAGTTTTTTCTGTTTTACGCAGTAATTATAATTTAATAAATGTGGCTATTACGGCTTTTGTATATGGTTCTATTTGCTTTGAATAACAAAGAAATCGAACTCGACAATGCAACTTGATTGCCTGGAGAGGAGATTCTTTGTTGTTTAAAGCATAAAAATAGACCATTACAAAAGTGTAATAGCCTATTTATTAATATTTTTATACTAGTTTTCCTTTGCGTTTGTATGTTAGGTATACTGATAGCATTACTATTCCTTTTATTCCCATGCTAAGCGAGATACTCACCCATACACCTGTTAGTCCCATTCCTAATACAGATGATAGTAGTAGTGCCATTGGTATTCTTGCACCTGTAAATATTATACTTACAGCAGATGTTATGTATGTTCTTCCAAGTCCTCTTAGTACACCAGTTACGATTATTTCTAGGCATTGGAATATTTCCCCAAATCCTAGTATCATCAGGTAGTTTGCACCTATTCTTCTTGCTTCTGGCTCGTCTATGAAGAATTTAAAGATAAAGTCTGCTCCAAATACTAGTAGGCACATTGTTAGCGCCCCCCAGAATATTGCAAACATTATTCCAACTTTAGCTCCTTTTTCTATTCTATCAACTTTTCCTGCTCCGTAGTTCTGACCTACAAATGCAGATACAGATGACGCCATACCATCAGCAGTTGTGTATGCAATAGATTCAATTTGGTTTCCGACCTTTTGTACTGCAATCGCTACCGGTCCCCATCTAGCAACTATTACCCCTATGCACATAGAAAATCCTGTAAACATACCACTCTGTATTGCGACTGGTAGTCCTAATATGAATAATTCTTTGTGGTAGCTAAGTTTTATATTTTTGAAATATCTTATTTTAAAGTATATTCCTTCTTTTTTAGCAATTTTATATATAAATATGAGTGTTGCACAAGCCTGTGCAGTTATTGTGGCAATCGCAGCCCCAGCTACACCCATGCTAGGAACTGGTCCAAACCCTAATATAAGTACTGGATCTAAGAATATATTGACTAATAATCCAGTTGTGTTGATTATAAATGGTGTCTTACTATCTCCCAACCCATTGAAAATTGCTGTAAATACTGGGTTTATGAAGTAAAATACCATTCCAAGTCCTACTATTATAAGGTATGTACTTCCCTGCTGTGTTACGTGTTCATCACCAAGTCTGAACAATTCAATAAGTGGTCGGTTGAAAATTATAAGCACTGCACCAAATAATATCGCAAGCACGATGTTTATTTCTATCGCTGCCTTTATGTAAGCTCTTGTTTCGTCTAGGTTGTGGTCTCCCATACTCTGTGCAACCTTTACCTCTCCGCCAACTCTCGATATCGCTATAAATGCTAGTGCTAGCCAAGTGTAAAATCCTGCTGTTCCAACTGCTGCAACTGCAGAACTTCCTGCTCTACCAACCCAAAGCATGTCGACTACATTGTAGCCTATGTTTATAAAAGATGTTCCCATAATTGGAAGCGCCAACCTTATAAGCTTGTCGGCAATTCTTCCCTCAGTTAAGTCAAGTCTCCCTGCCATAGCTCCTCCTTTTTCTTTTCTCTAAATTTCCCTATTTATTCTACATTGAAGTTGTATATTTTTTCAAGTAAGTCTAGTTTGTATTTTAAATCATCCCTAGCTTGCTGCTCTATCTTTAATTCATTCTTTAAAGCTTCTTTTTGCTCTTCAACTTTTTTCAAATTGAATACTAAATCTTCCATTTCAAAGACCTTTTCTCTTCTTTCAAGTGCCGCTTGCATTACCTCGTCTGCAATGGCTCTTCTTATTCTTTCAATTTCTTTTACCATTGTTTTTTCGTCTAGATTTTCTTCTTTTTCACATGACGCATCTAAAATATTTTCTAACATCCTCATTTTTCCGTAGTTGTCATCTATAAATGCATCCAACGCTCTTTCAAGTATCATAATAGATTTTTCATCTGATTTTTTGTTTAATACCGGATGAAGTTTCAATGTAAGTAGCTTCATGCTGTCTTTCATTCTTTCCTTTTCCCTAGTGTTTAATCTATCTCTTTTTAAAAAGTCATTTGCCTTCTGTATCCGAGATTTTTTATTTTCTATTATCTCTAAAAGTCCAAGTTGCTCAGACTCAGCAATTTCCCTTATTTTATCCTCGTCTATGTCCTTATTTGCTTTCATATATTCATTTGCCAGCTCAAGCTTTCTCAGAAGCATTCTTCTCTCTACCTCTGTTTTAAGTATTGCTAACTCGTACATTCCAAAGTGTGACTGGTATGTAGATTTTATAAGTACCTCTTTTTTTATTACATTTTCCGCTCTATCAAGGACAGCTTCTGCAAAATCCTCTTTTACTGACTGATATTCTTTTCTTAGATTTATTATTCTATCTATATTTAATACGTTCATATAGCCATCCTTTCTCTAATTTTTAAATATTTCTTAGTTTTCATTTCCCTTTAATTAATATAATAGAACAAAAAAGAAATAAAATAAATACTTCTACAAAAAAAATGACTTCTACAATTTTCTTTATTCAAATTCTCTGCAATTTTCTAGCTTTTGAGATTTGTATTAATCAATTTTTTACATTTAATGGATATTATTTTTTTGAATTTTGTGGTACCATTTCTTTATAGCAAAAATTATTTTAAGGTGGTGATTATTATTAGTACTAATGAAAAATTTGTTAAGAAGTATTTCTTCTTTGACATAGACGGAACTCTTTCTACAGGTTTCCCAGAACCATATGTTCCAGAGTCTACAAGAAGAACATTAGAAAAATTAGAGGAAAATGGTCATTTTTTAGCCATTGCAACAGGTAGAAGTCACGCAAAGGCAGTTGAGCTTTTAGACGAGCTTGGGTTTGACAATATGGTCAGCGACGGCGGAAATGGTATAACTATAAATAGAGAGCTTTTACATATCGAGCCTCTTAATAAGGAGAATTGTATTGCCCTTTTAAAAGAAGCCGATAGTAGAAACATCCCTTGGGGTATTTCTATAGACAATTCAAAGACTAGATACACTAGAAACGACGATTTTGTAAATGTTACAGAGGACGTTTATATGGAAACTATTGTCGATCCTGATTTAGATATAGAAAAGATAGACACATACTACAAGCTTTACATAGCTTGTAAACCTGAGGAAGACGATACTCTTGTCGCTCTTAAAAATCTTCCTTTTGTAAGATTCCACGATGCATACTTATTTGTTGAGCCAGATGATAAATCTGTTGGAATAAAGGCAGTTATGGACTACTTTGGCGCTCCATACAAAGATGTTGTAGTATTTGGCGATCAGAAAAACGACTTAAAAATGTTCAGAGATGAATGGACTTCAATCGCTATGGGAAATGCGATTGACGAATTAAAAGAAAAAGCTGACTTTGTAACTAAAAATGCTGACGATGACGGAATAGAATATGCTTGCAAGCATTTTGGTTGGATAGATTAATAAAAGAAGGCTGTTGCAATTTTGCAATAGCTTTTTTGTTTATAATCAGTTATAAATTTTCTATATGTTTAAGAGTGGTTAAATCAAAATTTATAGGTTAATATCTCTCGGGGATTGAAGTCATAGACAAACTTCTCTCCAGGCTTCGACGTGCGTGCAGGTAAAGTATTTTGTTGTAATTAAAATGCACGTCTGCAGATTGTCGAGTGCGTTTTGTCTATGACCTTCAATCTAGCAAGTTAGTTATTATTCCTATAAATTTTGATTTAACACACTCTTTACAATATAGTAAATTTATAAAAAATTATTTCTCAAAAAAGCTAATTACAAAATTAAACAACCTAACTTTTTATTAATCTCGCAACTAAAATGCTACTATTCTCATCAAATATAATAAAATTATTTTAATATTATCTTCTATCCTCACTATTATTGCTTATCTATATTTACTTACTTCAAACAGTTTTAATTTTCTTCTTCAAAATTTTAGGTTGAAGAGTATAAAAGATGAGAGCAAGGTTTTGTAACTGCTAATCATGCGACTATCTGCAGACGTGCAGCATTTTTTCAACAATGCTTTTTAATTACACCACGTCGAAGCCAGGAGCCGAGTAGCAGTTACAAACCTTGCTCTTTATTTTTTAATATTCAATTAAAATTTTATGCATTGTTTCTGATGGGTTTATTATTTCCAGTTCAGTGCATTTTTTTAGTTCTTTTTCAAAGTAAGGGAAGTGCGTGCATCCAAGTATTATCGCTTCAACCCTGTTTTTTTCAAAGAATTCAACTGCCAAGTCTAGGTGGTTGTCGGCTATTATGTCTTGAGCTTGTTTTTTAGCTTCTACATCTAGTACGACAGGAAGTATTCCTATTCCTATGACGTTGCAATTTTTGTTTTTTTCTACTATTGTTCTCTCTATTCCCGCAAGCCCCTGATTGTTAGCTGCAAATACACCTACTGAGTTGTAGTCCACAGCTATTTTTTTGTACGCATCCATTGGCGTTACTATTACGATGTTTTCTTCTTTTGATAGTTTTTCCATGTCAACTGCTGAGCTTAGGGAGTTGCAGTATACAAATATTTTTTTTATTCCACATTCTTTTATTTTATTTATTATTTTTTTCATTTCCAATTCTTTTGTTTCCTGTGGCATTGCTTGGAATTTTGTCTGCTCAACAGGGTTTTCAGATACTGGAAATTCCTCAGTTTCTAGTCCTTTTTTTTGCAAAAACTCCGCACCCATAAGTGTGTCTATAGGAGTTCCGGCTATTACCGCTATTTTTTCCATAGTTTTCCTCTTTTTCCTCTAACTTTTTTATTTTTTCTTTTTTTTAGTTTATCTGTACTCAATTCTAGTTTAACTTTTATTTTTAGTTTCATTTAATCAACCTTCTTTACAAATACAATCTCTTTTTCTGTAGATTCATTTTCAGAGTAGGTAAATCCATCTATATCAAAAGCTTTCACACCATCTATGTCGTCGATTTTGTTTTCGGCGATATATTTAACCATATGTCCTCTAGCTTTTTTAGATGCTGTAGACTCAACTTTTAATTTTCCTGCTTTTTCCACCTTAAATGTGCATGTAATCAGGTCTATTTTTGATTTAGCTTTCTTGTCATTGAAGTATTTTTCAACAGTTTTGCTGTATTCTTTTGATGCCAAATTTAGCACCACACCTTCTCCACCTAAGTCTTCTGCTATATTTCCTGCGATACTTCCATCCCAGAATGAGTATAGATTTGCCTTGTCATTAACTTTTATTTTAGTCTGCATTTCAAGTCTGTACTCATCAATCATGTCAAATGGTCTAAGTACTCCATAAAGTCCACTTATTATTCTTAGATGATCGTTTAAAAATTCTATCCCATCTTTTGATATACTTTCTGGAGCTATACTTTTGTACTGTATTCCATCGTAGGCAAATATAGCTGGTGTTTTTCCTGTGAATTTAGGATTTTCTTTGCCATCTTTAGCATTTTTACAGCAAGATATAGGTTTCATTCTCTGAAATCTACAGTAGTTTAACTGGGCTAGGTTTTCTTTTATTTTCATTATTGCCCGTATTTCCTCAGTTATGTACTCCTTCATATGAGCAAGTACCTCGTTTGATTTTTCGTAAAGTCTTGGGCAGCTTAGCTCCCCTTCGTCAATTAATTCTTTCCAGTCTTCAGATTTTCTCATATTTTTGGCTGGAGATATTATTGTTATCATTTTTTCCACCCTTTTCCTTTTTTTAGAATTTTTAATTATGATTTTCTGATTTTTAAACTATATTAAACCATCCTCTTTTAGAAGTCTGTATAGTGTCTGATCAAAGTTAAATTCTTTAACTAGATTATCTACTTCTTTTAGCGCTTTTTCTCTTTTTTCTTTTGATATGTTTGATTTTACTGCTCTTACTAAGATATTTTTAGGAGAGTGAGCTATGTCTATAAATTCAAGTAGCTGAGTTTTGTATCCCAAGCTTTCAAGTAGGTTGGCTCTTATGGCGTCTGTCATAAGTGCTGCCACTCTTTCCTGTATTATCCCATAGTTTGTAAGGATTGATAAATCTTCTGAATTCATCTGTGCATTTAATTCATGCTGACAACATGGCACTGAGAATATCATCTTAGTGTTCCATTTTATAGCATTGTAAAGTGCGTAATCTGTTGCTGTGTCACAAGCGTGAAGTGTGATTACCATATCTACTTTGTTGTTGTATTTATATCCATTTATATCTCCAAGCTCGAAGTGAAGATTTTCGTAGTTATATCTTTTTGCTATTTCGTTACATTTTTTTATGACATCTTCTTTTAAATCAAGACCTATCATTTTTACGTTTATTTTCTTTATTTCTACAAAGTAGTAGTAAAGTACAAATGTTAGGTAAGATTTTCCACATCCAAAGTCTAGTATGGTTAGTTCTTTGTAGTCATTTTTTCTTATTTCATGGTCTATTAATTCTATGAATTTGTTTATTTGTTTGTATTTATCGTACTTAGATTTGACTACTTTCCCATCTTTTGTGAATACTCCAAGGTCAACTAGTGCAGGTACATCCATACCTTCTTTGATTATGTATTCTTTTTCTTTGTTGTGTGATTTTGACCGTTTAGCTTTAGACGCGTTGTTTCCGCCTTTTTTTCCAAAGAATACTTTTCCTTTTTTAGATATTTTGATGTTGAAGTTTTCATCTTCTGACCAAGCATCTAGCTGTTTGAAGTCCTCTTACATAAATTCAAATATTTTAGCTTCTAAGTTAGCTATTTCTATATTTTCATGGAATACCTGCTTCTCTGTAAATTTTTCCACCTGATAGAATTCTCTTCCCTTAGCTTCTTTTAGGTTTATGTTTATTTTTTTATATTCCACATCTTTATTTTTTCTATTGCTTATAACTATTTTATACGGCTTTGAGTTTGATATTTCTCTTATAGCATTTTTTAATTCTTCCACAATTATTTCTCCTTTTTGTTTTTTTGTAATCCTCTATTTTTCAAGAAAATCTACTAATGCATACCAGATTTTTAAAGCTGATATTATGTCTAGTTTTTCTTCTGGCGTGTGTATGTCTAGCATGTTTGGACCTATTGATATTGCATCCACACCTTCTACGCCATCTACAAAAAATCCAACTTCTAGTCCAGAGTGTACTGCTAATTCTTGAGATTTTCTTCCGAATATTTTTTCTATGCTTTCGTTGAATGATTTTCTAACTTCTGATTTTGGATTGAATTTCCATCCAGGATATGAGTATTTTATTTCTAGCTCTATTTTTAGAGATTTTGAAAGTTCTTCCATATCCGCTTTTATTTCTTCTATTCTTTTTTCTTCACAACTTCTGCACTCGTTGACTATTATTATTTCGTCTTCTAAAGTATTTATTGTTCCAACATTGTCAGAGGCTTCCACCAATCCTTCTATGTCTTCACTCATAGTTAGTGCGCCATTTTTGAATTTTTCAATCCAAGATATTACTCTTTCTTTGGCATTTTTTTCTATTACTTTCTGTTCTAGGCAATCTACTTTTTCTGCTTCTATTTTTTCTAATTCTATTTTTATTCTAGTTTCTGATTTTACGTATTCTTTTATTATATTTTCTTGTGCTTTTTGAACAGTAGACATAGCTTTTTCTATGTTTTTTTCTTCTACAAGCACTATAGTTTCAGATTTTGAAGGGATTACGTTTGGAGCTTCTCCTGATTTTATAGATACAAGTTCAAATTTTATTTTATCTCCTTCAAGATATTCTAATACTTTAGCTACCAATTTTATCGCATTTGCTCTACCTAAGTGTATGTCAGAACCAGAATGCCCACCTTTTAATCCAAATATTTTTATTTTGCAAGCTACTGGATTTTCTAGTTTTGAATTTACTCTTTCAAATTTTATTCTGTTTTCAAATGCCATTCCACCAGCACAGCTTACAATCATCACATTTTCGTCTTCTGAGTCTATGTTTAATAGCGTTTTAGATTTTAGTTTACTCATGTCTAAATTCTCAGCACCGATAAAACTTCCCTCTTCATCTGATGTGAATACACATTCCAATGCTGGATGTTTTATGTCTTTGTTATCCATTATGCTCATCATATATGCGACTGCAATTCCATCGTCACCGCCAAGAGTTGTTCCCCTTGCTCTTAACATTCCATTTTCTGTGTATAATTCTAGTGGATCTGTGTCAAAGTTATGCACATTTCCACCTTCTTTTACACAAACCATGTCAGTATGTCCCTGTATCATTATAGAATTTCTGTCTTCCATCCCCTCAGATGCTGGCACATACACGATAAGATTATTAAATTCATCCCGATAAGTTTTGTATCCTCTATCTTCTGCAAATTTTTTAATAAAATCTCTTATTTCCTTTTCTTTACCAGAATTTCTAGGTATGTCTGAAATCATTTTGAAGCATTCATATGTCTTGTACTCCATATTTTCAGATTTTAGGTATTCCACTAAAGAATTTACAGTTGATATTTTTTCAATCTGAGCTTTAAATTCCTGTGAGTTTAATTTGTTTTTTATGCTATCCATATTTAATTTTGTATTCGACATATTAACACCTCGATTTCTATATATTTTATTTACTATACATTTTAACTACTATAGTATTTAATGCTATTACTATCAGTTAATTTATCTAGTAGTTACTTAATTGCCATCATCTACTCCCTGGAAAAACCTAATTATATTTCCCAGGTAATATTTTTTATCTACACACGTATCACTTGAATAATTTTCATTATGATGATTTCTCACAATCTCTAAGAAAACATTATCCTCGTTTATTTCTTTTAATATCTCGTAGCTATACTCTGAATGATTATAGTAACATTGGATCTTCTTTAAATTTATATTTCTAAGCTTTCCACTAGTCAATTTATTCAGTATAACTATTATAGATTTATCTATTATATTGATTCTCTGTCTGCTCTTTCCCACATCGTGAAGCAAGCCAGCCTTTACAAGCATTGCTTTATTTTCCACAAGTTCATCACATACGGGCAATATTATATCTCTATCTAATATTTCCCCATTTGTGAGTGTATAACCGCTCTCAAAGTCATTTCCTTTTTCAACTTCATCTATTATACACTCTATCTCACGAGCAACTCTCACACTGTGTTTCTGCTCAGACTTTGAAATAGTATTAAAAACTTCATACTCTCTATCATCTAACTTTGACTTTACGTATTCGTAATCATCTTCATTAATTCTATCAGTTAAATTCATTACAAACTGTCTTACTCTCTTAGGAAGCATAATTTTCCTTCTTTCTTCTTTTGGACTTACTATTTATCTTTTTATTCTCTATAAAGTTTAACTTTTTCCTCTTTTTCATTATATTTCGCTTCTTTTTAATTATACCATATCGAGTTTTTATCTTCATTATAATGGCACACAAATATATATATCTTTCTATTCTTCTAAACATTTAACTATACATCTTCCTCACTCTTAAAAAACAAATAATAGAATTAATCAGGCTGTTGGCAAATTTTACAACAAAGCCTTTTTATTCTCACAAAAAAAGGCTGTTGCAAAATTGCAACAGCCTGATTAATTCTATTGATGTGTTTCTTTATACTCATTATACATAGCTTCATCTTGAGCTCTTTTTTCTTCAATAGCTTCGTTAAGCACCATATCCTTAACTTTCATTAGTCTTGTCTGATTTCCTCTTTCATTTTCGTCAAGTTTCATTGTTATGTATTTGATAGTTTCCTGAAGCTGAGGTATCATTACATATTCAAGTGCATTAACACGACGTCTTGTTTTTTCGATTTCATCAGCAAGTAGATTTGCTTCTTTTTCCATAGCTGCTAGCTTTAGCATTACTGGGAACACCCTAGATAATTCACTTATAGCTGCATCTAGTTCTCCTGAAGTTGTTGCAAATCCATATGAGTATATATCTGTAACGTCATTTGTAGTTGTTTCAAAGTCAAATACTGGTACATCAACACTCATTACGTTCTTTTTGTCAACATTAACTATTACACCCTGTTTTGGATACATAAGTGCTTCTTCAACGGCTTGTGATGACATTACAGCATTTGCTATACTGAAGTTCTGATAAACACCGCTTATCATTATTTCAACTTCTTCACGTAAAACCTTATTTTCTCTTGCTAAATCTAAGAAAGTTTTCATTAGCTCATCACGTTTGTCTTTTAGAAGTTTATGTCCTCTACTGGCAACACTCAGACGCTTTTTTAAAGAAGCAAGTACCATTCTGGTAGGATTTACATTTAGTCTTGCCATAGCCTACTCCCCCTTCTTTTATTTAGCATCTGGATCATATGTTTCTTCAGGGTAGTATTTTTCTATGTTAGCATCTTTTATACGTTTTAACTCACTCTTAGGAAGTATAGTTAATAATTTCCATCCTATTTCAAGAGTTTCTTCTATAGATCTATTAGTTTCATATCCCTGATTTACATATTCCATTTCAAAAGCATCGGCAAATTTTGCATACTTTTTATCTATGTTTGTAAGTGCAGCTTCACCAAGTATTGACATAAGCTCTTTAGCTTCTTTACCACGAGCATATGCAGCGAATAACTGGTTCATTGTATCTGCATGGTCTTCTCTAGTTTTTCCTTTACCTATACCTTTGTCTTTTAGACGAGATAGTGAAGGAAGTACGTTTATTGGTGGTGTAACACCTTTACGATAAAGTTCACGAGAAAGTATTATCTGTCCTTCTGTGATGTATCCAGTTAAGTCTGGTATTGGATGAGTTTTATCATCTTCTGGCATTGTTAATATAGGTATCATTGTTATTGAACCTTCACAACCCATTTTTCTACCAGCTCTTTCATACATTGTAGCAAGGTCAGTATATAGGTATCCTGGATATCCTCTTCTACCTGGAACTTCTTTTCTTGCTGCAGATACTTCACGAAGAGCTTCTGCATAGTTTGTTATATCTGTTAATATTACTAGTACGTGCATATGTTTTTCAAATGCAAGATATTCAGCAGCTGTTAACGCCATACGTGGAGTAGATATACGTTCAACAGCAGGGTCATTTGCTAAGTTCATGAATAGAACTGTTCTATCTATAGCACCAGTTCTTTTGAAGTCAGATACGAAGTAATCTGCTTCTTCGTATGTTATACCCATTGCAGCGAATACAACTGCGAAGTTAGATTCACTGTTAAGAACCTGAGCCTGTCTAGCTATCTGAGATGCTAGTTCTGCATGAGGAAGACCTGATCCTGAGAATATAGGAAGTTTCTGTCCTCTAACTAATGTATTTAGTCCATCTATTGCAGATACACCAGTCTGTATGAATTCAGACGGATAGTCACGAGCTGCAGGGTTCATAGGTAACCCATTTATATCTAATTTCATTTCTGGTATTATGTCTGGTCCACCATCTTTTGGTCTACCCATACCATCAAATACTCTACCTAACATTTCTTCTGATACAGCAAGTTCCATACCATGTCCAAGGAATCTTACTTTACTGTCAGCTAGGTTTATACCTGCTGAGTTTTCGAATAACTGAACAAGAGCATTATTTCCATTAACTTCTAGTACTTTACATCTTCTTTTTTCACCAGAAGGAAGTTCTATTTCTCCAAGTTCGTCATATGTTACGCCTTCTACGTCTTTAACAAGCATCAGTGGTCCAGCCACTTCTGCAATAGTCTTATACTCTTTTATCAATTACTCCACCTCCTTAGCTGTTAAGTCTGCTAAGCAACTTACCATTTCTTCATCTATTGATGCGTAAACTTCATTTACGTCTTTTTCTTCTACGTATTTAAATCTTCCTATTTTTTCTCTTACTGGAAGTTCTACTAATTTATCAAAATCAGCTCCGTTTGCTATTGCTTCTGCACTTCTGCTGTAGAATAACATTATTAATCTTAATAATAGGAACTGTTTGTTTAGTGAAGAGTATGTATCTACATCGTGGAAAGCATTCTGATGTAAGTAGTCTTCACGTATTGTTCTTGCTATTTCAAGTTTTAATCTATCTGAGTATGAAAGTGCATCCACACCAACTAGCTGTACTATTTCCTGAAGTTCTGCTTCTTCCTGAAGTAACTTCATAGCGTCTGCTCTATTTGTTGACCAGTATTTATTAACGTTTTTGTCAAACCATTTGTTTAATCTGTCTACATATAGAGAATAACTTGATAACCAGTTTATAGCTGGGAAGTGACGTTTGTAAGCAAGGTCACTATCTAGTCCCCAGAATACTTTTACTATACGAAGAGTAGCCTGAGAAACTGGTTCAGAAGTATCCCCACCTGGAGGTGAAACAGCACCTATTGCAGATAGTGCACCTTCTCTTCCTTCTGTTCCTAAGCTTACTACTCTACCAGCTCTTTCATAGAACTGAGCTAGACGAGATCCTAGGTATGCTGGGTAACCTTCTTCACCTGGCATTTCTTCAAGACGTCCTGACATTTCACGAAGAGCTTCGGCCCATCTTGATGTAGAGTCTGCCATAAGTGCTACTGAGTATCCCATATCTCTGAAGTATTCTGCTATTGTTATACCTGTATATATAGATGCTTCACGAGCTGCAACCGGCATATCTGAAGTATTAGCTATAAGTATAGTTCTCTTCATTAGTGATTCACCAGTTTTAGGGTCCTGAAGTTCTGGGAACTCACGAAGAACGTCTGTCATTTCATTTCCACGTTCACCACAACCTATATAAACAACTATTTCTGCGTCTGCCCATTTAGCAAGCTGATGCTGAACAACTGTTTTACCACTTCCGAAAGGTCCCGGTACAGCTGCAACCCCACCTTTTGCTATAGGGAACATTGTATCTATAACTCTCTGACCAGTAACTAGAGGCATATCTGGAACTAGTTTTTCTTTGTAAGGTCTTGCAACCCTAACTGGCCATTTCTGCATCATTGTTAATTCTTTTTCTGATCCATCTTCAAGAGTAAGAACACAAACTGTTTCTTCTACAGTGAATTCACCAGATTTTATTTCTTTAACAGTACCTTTTACTCCTACAGGAACCATTATTCTATGTTCTACAACAACAGTTTCCTGAACTGTACCTATTATATCTCCAGTCTGTACAGCGTCACCAACAGATACTTTAGGAACAAATTCCCATTTTTTATCTCTGTCTATTGCTGAAACGTCTATACCTCTTGATATATTAGATCCTGCAACTTCCACCATTTTTTCTAGTGGACGCTGGATACCGTCGTACATATTTTCTATAAGTCCTGGTCCAAGTTCAACACTTAGAGGAGCGTGAGTTGATACAACTTTTGTTCCTGGTCCAAGACCTGCTGTTTCTTCATATACCTGAATAGATGCTTTATCTCCACGCATCTCGATTATTTCACCTATAAGTCCCTCATCTGAGACACGAACCACGTCAAACATGTTGGCTTCTTGCATACCTTCAGCAACAACAAGTGGTCCAGATACTTTAACTACTTTTCCTTGGCTCATTTTATCACCGTTTCTTTCTATATTAATTAAAATTAATAATTTGTTTTCTTACTTATCTCCGAAAAGAATATCAGCTCCAACTGCTTTTTCTACATTCTTTTTAACTCCTGCTATTCCTATACCTAAGCTTCCGTCAACTCCTGGTATTGGGATTATAGCTGGTGTTATTAGTGATTTATAGCTGTCTATTTCTTCTATCATATCTTTGCATAGACCTTCTGTTATGTAGATAATAGCGAAATTCTCTTCAGTTACAAGCTGATGTAGAATTTTTTTAGCTTCGTCTGAGTTCATACAAGGGTATGTATCAAGTCCAACAGCTTTGAATCCTACAACACTATCTCTGTCACCTATTACTCCTATTCTATACATAACTTACTCTCAGCCTTTCTCTTATTCTATCTGATGGAAGTCCAGCTAACTTACCAGCCATTATTATTCTAGCTGCTTTTATTTCGTTTTCTTTAGCTAATATATAGCCAACTATTGCTTCTATTCCAAAAGATTTATATCTTGAATCTTTTACATATTCCATCAAACGATTATCACATAATTTTTCAAGCATTGTGAAACTGCCACTTTCTTTAAGCATTGGAATACTTTCAGCTAGGACATCTGATAGTCCATAAGAAACTAGCTTTTCAGCAAATGTTTCAAGCTGTTCATCGTATCCAGCTATAAAGAATTTTTCTGTTATATTTCCACCTTCTATAAACACTTTAGAGAAGAAGTCCCAAGACTTATTCATTCTTCTCATTCTAACAAATATTCTTAAATTAATAGTATCTATTAGAAGTTTTACATATCCTTTTAAATATGCATTTTCTGATTTTTCCGCAAGTCTTATCATATCTTTATAGCATGCTTTATCAAGAATTATATCTACTTGCTGAGGATCCTTAGTTCTTCCGAATACATCAAGAACTTCTTCTATAGCATCCTTCATTTCTGTAGACATTCCAACGAAGTCTCTTTCTCTTACCATATTAACAAGATCTTTAGTATCTATACTTCCACTTCCCATAAAGAATGGTTCAGGATCTGTTCCTAAAAATTCTGCTTTTAATATAACCTTTATATTATGGTAGTCTGACTGATATAAAAATATGTTAAAGTACTCAGGATCGTGAACTATTGATTTAACAAATTCGTAAGTTCTTTTGTGTTCCCGTGTTAAGAGCACTTCGAAATCCTGTGGTTTTACATCCGGAATAGCTCCACCGTATTCCATTTCTGTAAGTACTTTTAGTGCTTCTTCCGGATTTTTACTTTCAACCATTTTTTCGATTTTGTCGTGGCTAAGCATATTTTTTTCTCCGCTTCTTACACAGGCAGTGGCAAATACGTAATCTCTATCGTTAATCTTTGCCAAATCAATCAATCCCCTTTCTTTAAAGTGGATAAGCCTTGTATTATTCGAACAATGCCTTTACCACATCAGGTGTTATTTCTTCTTTTATATCTTCAATTATAGATTCTATAGTAGCAGTTATTTCAACTTTACCAGCTACAACTTTGAATCCTCCACTAGCATTTATTGTTTTACTTGATAAACAAAAGTTATTTCCTTTTTCATTTGCCAGAACAACTACTTTTTCTCCAACAGCTTCAGCGTCTTTAGCATTGAAAAGAACTTCTCCACATTTAACACCTATGTCAGATAAAGTATCTGCTAGAAACTCTATGTATTTTTCTTCGTCCATATTGTGGACTTCTGCAACTGCTCTCTCGAAACATTCATTAACTGCATCCTGTTTAGCTTTTAGAAGCATTTTTCTTGTTTCAAGCTGAGCAAGCGAATTTCTTCTGCTGAATACTTTTTCTGATTCAGCTTTTATCTTGTTCTGGACATTTAAAAGTATTTTATCTGCATCGGCCTGTGCCTTAGCTATTATTTCTGCTTCCTGTTTTCTTGCTTCAGCAACAGCATTATCTGCATATCCCTGAGCTTCAGAAAGTATTTTTTCTGTTATTTTTTCAATACTCATTATATCCACATCCTTAAACTGTTACTGTTGTTATTATAAAGCTATTGCGTTTAACATTAAGAAAGATACTAGTAATGCTAATACGGCATATGTTTCAACCATTGCTGCATATATCATACCTTTTGCTAATTCTTCTGGTTTTCTAGCTATAAGCATTATACCAGCTGCTGCTGCTTTACCCTGAGCTATAGCTGAGAATACACCAACTATTCCTATAGGTGCTGCTGCTGCTAATATTGCTGCACCCTGTGCAACTGTTAAATCTGCTATTCCACTTCCACCCATAAGACCTATTTTAAGCATTATGATGAAAGCTATTAATAATCCATATATACCCTGAGTACCTGGTAGAGCCTGCATGATTAGTGTCTGACCGAATTTTTTAGGGTCTTCTGCTACTACTCCTGCTGCTGCTTCCCCAGCTATACCTACACCTATCGCACTTCCTATACCTGCTATTGCTGCTAATGATGCTCCTAAAATTGCTAACATTGTACCGATTGACATATTAATCTTCCTCCTTAACTATGTCGACATATTTTGTCTTTTTATCAAATGGTTCAAACGCTGTTCCTCCGCCTTTGTAGAATTTTCCGAAGAATTCAACGTACTGTAGTCTGCTGGCGTGAACGAAACTTCCTAATGCATTTATTGCTAAGTTGAATAAATGTCCAAATACCGCAACTACTATTAATAATATAGATCCTTTTATTCCTCCGCCTGCTAAGCTACCCATTGTATTTATAACCTGAGCTATAACTCCAGTAGCAAGACCTAAGGCAAGAAGTCTTGAGTATGAAAGAATATCAGCTAAATAAGAAGTTATATCGTATAAGCTTCCTAAACCGCCTGTAATCTTTCCGAATATTCCTTTTTTCTGTCTTCCTCCTGTTAGAAGGATACCTACAACACCTATGATTGACATATATTTACCTGCTGTAGCAAATGCTGGTCCTATATTTCCACCTACACCAAATAGAACTAAACCTACTAAAAGTACATACCATAAACCTATATCAAATAATGCATCTAGAGGTTTACCGTCTCTTATTAGCATATATGCCTGTATTCCCATACCTAGGAATAAATGTATACCACCTAGTATGAATGAGAATATTAATAATTTCATAGGGTCATTTACTGGGTTAAACCATAGTGGCTTGATTACAAAGTTGTCTATTCCAAAGAATGTCTTAGCTGCAACTGTTGGTAAATCTCCAAACCAACCACCAAATAGTGCTCCCCAAATTGCTGTTGAAATACCACACCAGAAGAACATATTTATAAGTTTTTTCATCATTCCCTCTAGTCTGAATTTCTTAGATATTATAAAGCATCCAACTGCCATTATTATTCCGTATGCTGCATCACTTAGCATCATACCGAAGAATATAAAGTAGAATGGTGCTAACCATTTTGTAGGGTCTATTTCATTGTATTCAGGTAATGCGTAAAGATTTGTTATTGCTTCGAATGGATATATAGCTCCTGTATTGTGTAGTAATACTGGTGCTTCTTCTCCTTCTGGAATTTCATTAAATTCGTAATAACATTCATTTTCTTCTAGCACTCTCTGAACGCTTTTTTCTGCCGCTGCCGGCATATATCCGTCAAAATAGAAAGAAGCTTCTGTTTTTAAAAGCCTATTTCTTATCTGATTTCTATCTTTTTCTATAACAGTATCGTCGTATAAACATTCTACTTTCTTGATTTCTCCAGTCATAGAAGTTATATTTGCCTCTACTGCTTCTTTTTCTTTTGCTATTTCAGCAAGCTCTTTTTCATAGCTTCCTGTTATTTCAGCTGGTGTTCCGTACATGTTTGAGAATGTAACTTTGTTAAATCCAAACTGTCTAACACAATCTAAAACAAGTTCGATATCATCTTTTAGAGCTATTATAGATAAGTAATGTTGATCTGCATCGCTTCCGATAAGTCTAAATACTGTTCTATCTGTAGCTTCCTCTACAGCAGCTCTCATAGCTTCTATCTCTGTTACGCTAGGAACAACCCCCATTAGAATTTCAGTACTTTCTGTTTCCCTCAATTCAACAGGTATATCATAAGAAAGCCATGGCTTTAATGAAACCATATTAGTTTCTATTTTATTTTCTTGTCCTTTCAGATTCACAAGACTATTATAAAGCTTATAAACCTTTTCTACTGTATCTTGGATAGATTCTCTATCCTCCATAACCTTTTTAAATTCTCTCTTTGTAATAGCTCTTCTAGTCTTTATAAGAGGCCCTTTAGATTTGTCGTACTGATTAAGTGTATCTAGTACTGTAGAAATCTTCTGAAGCTCTGAATCAATTCTACTTACTTCATCTTCATTGCCGTCTTTTACAACTATATTAGCCCATTCTTCATCAAGAAGTTTTTGATCCTGTGCACTTAATTCAACTACCCCAAGATCCATTAAATGTTTTATAAGCTCTTCTTTATTGTTGCTCAGTCCTATGACAGAAAGTTTTTTCATCTTAACAATTGACATTAGACTTCACAATCCTTTCTAGAACAACCTTTACTCCAGCTTGAATGTTTTTTTCAGCTTCTGATAAAATCACTCTGCTTTTTTCTGATGTTTGTTCAATAGTATCATCATATACCTTGCCAGCTTCAACTTCAGCATTGCTTATTGCTAAATTGTATTCAGCATCTGCCTTGTCTTCTGCTTCAAGCACTATCTGTGATGCTCTTTTATTTGCATCAGCTACGATTTGTTTTGCTTCCTGAACTCCATCTTTTTTAATTTTATCGGCCTGTTCTTCTGCTTCATTGATAACTTTTATTAATTCAATAGATGACATCTCTTCACCACCTGTCTTTTTGAAATTGGCCAAACTTTTTATAATATTCTTAGATTATATTTATTATATTTTTATTTTACGATTTTGTCAATTTCATAAATTTAACTTTTTGCATTGTTTTTTAGTTTATTTTTCAATTTTCTAATTTATTTTGCATAATCATTTTTCATTTCTATCGTTTTGAAATTAATTTGAATACGTTTTTCATTTTTAAGTCAGATAATAATTTTTCCCATAAAATTTTTATTATGCATAGAATTTTTATATAGTTTTTATCTGTATTCATTGAAATATCAATTCTTATTTACAATACCTATTCTTTTTCATTTGTCATAATTTTGAAAAAACTTAATTTTAACTTTGATTTTTTTTGAAACAATTTGAAGTATTACAGTTTTTATAAATATATACAACTTGTCACTTTTTGCAAGTTGTTTATGCTTAAAAATTCTATTATCTGAATATTACTTCTTTTATTTTTTTAGCTATTTTTTTATCAATCAATGCTTTTTCTATTAATTTAAACCATAATTCTTATTCTTTTGTATACAATTTAGATTGTTTTTAACTGTATCTATAGATTTTACAGCATAGATACAAATCACTTTAGCCCCTCTTAGATATTTTTTTAACTTTCATTTCTTAAGCCTATATAAAATTCTCTTTCTAAAAATATCTTTTATACTATTCAGACAATTCTGGCTAATAACTTTTACTTATCAATCGTAAAATATTAATACAATTCTTGTTTTACTAATGTCTTTTATTTAACCCTTATTAAAATTTATAAACTCAAAATATTTATAAAAATTATATACAGAAGTTCTTAGATTAAAATATCTAGAATTAAAAATAATATTCAAGATATTTTATAATGTTATTGCAATTGTTTTACGATTTATCCCACAAAAAAAGAGAGATTTATTCTCTCTCTTTTTTAGTCAGCCTATTATTAGTTTATTACTTTCTCATTTCTTTTACCATATTATCATAGTTATCAAGTCTTTCACCATAACTATCTTTCATATCAAATTCACATTCTATTCCTACTTCTTTTAATCTTTCTGATATAGCAACTTTTTCTTTAGGGAATTCTACTGGATTTATTGTCATAAATACACCATGAGCTACATTATTAAACATTTCTCTAGGCATTGAAATACCAATTTCTCCTTCAGTAAAAGCACCATATTTTCTAGCCCCTTTACAGAATAATGTAAGATTTATATCATTATTGTAGAATGGTTTTGAAATAATATCTCCACACATAGCCTGATTTCCTATAAAACTTATATTTTTAGGTGCTCCATAATAATAAGCATATCCCTGCATTATTCTCATAGCCTGTCTAGTATTACAAACAATAAATACCAAATCTGCGTTGTCTAACTCTGTTAATGGAGCTATCTCTATGCCATATACATCTTGTTCTAAATAATGTACACTTTCAACTATCGAACGGGAAACTGATTTGCTATTATATAAACCACAAGCTGCATAACTTTGACCTGAAGAAATTGTTATATCTGGTTTTGTTATACCAAGAGCAAATCCACCATATGAACAAAGTATATGTTTTTCATCAGCTTTTAAATGTTTCCCCTCAAGTCCTCTTCTACATAAAAGACATATACTTCCTTTCATTTCTGGGACATCTAATTTATCATATTCACTTTTAAATTCTATAAAACGAGCCGCTGCTACATTTCTTTCTAAATTTAATATTAAATGCAAATATTTAAAAGCATTATTTTTATCTATCATATAAAATCCTTCTTTCTAAAAAATATTAATCAACAATTATATCATCAAATTTTCTTTTTCCTTTATTAATTTTATTATTCCAAACAACACCAATTCCCATATATGCCATTATTAATGAAACTAAAGGAGAAAGATAATTTAAAAATGCATATGGTGCAAATTCTAATCCAGAAACCCCTAATGTAGAAAAACAAAACGCACCAAATGTAGTCCAAGGCATCAATGGTGCTAACATTAATCCACCTTCACTTACCAATCTAGCTAGCATTGAACGATTAAGCCCTCTTTTATCAAATTCATTTTTATAAACAGAACCATTAAGTATAAATGATAAATAAGCCTCTCCAAGACTAGCTGTTGAAATAAATGAACTCATTAAAACTACAAAAGAAAGAGAACCTACTGTGTTAATTTTTTTCAATAGACCTGAAACCAATGCATTTAGATAACCACATTTATCTAAAAGACCTCCCATACATATAGCTAAAAATGCTATTGAAAATGTATTTAGCATACTTTGAAGTCCGCCTCTATTTAAAATAGGATCAACATATTCTGAACCAGTTTCAATTACAAACCCAGAGTTTAAAGCTTCTATACAACTAGAAATAGTTTCACCTTGGAAAATTACAGATATAATCATTCCCGCAAATATTGCAATCGCCATACTTGGTAAAGATGGATATTTCTTAAATGATAAAAATAGAAGTATTAGCATAGGTAATAAAACTATAGGATTTAAATTAAAGTTCTGTGCTAGAACAGACTGTGTTTCTTTTATTATTTCATAATTTATATTTGATCCTGCAAACTTAAATCCAAGAACAGCAAAAAGTACAAATGAAATAATATATGCTGGAAGCATAGTAGTAATCATAGCCTTGATTGTATCGTATAAATCTGCTCCACATGACATAGATACTAAGTTAGGTGTATCAGATACAGGTGACATCTTATCACCAAATGCAGCACCAGAAACAATCATAGCTGCTGTAATAGGAAGTGGTATTCCCATTCCTTGACCAAGAGCAATTAAAGCTATACCAACAGTACCAACTGTACCCCAAGATGTTCCTGTGCAAAGTGCTGTTATACTACATAAAAGCAATCCTGCTGGTAGAAATATCTTAGGACTTATTATATTAAGTCCATAATATATAATAGCTGGAACTGTACCCGACATCATCCATGATGCAATTATACCACCTATAGCTATGAAAAATAATAAACCAAATGTACCATTTTTAATACTTTCAGCCATTATATCTATAAGTTCATTAAATTTATATTTAAGCTTTAAACAACTTATTAAACAAACTAAAGTAATAATAAGTATTAAACACGCAGGGATAGAAATAGTTTTTAACCACATTACCCCAACAAACATAATAGAAATTATCATCAATAGTATCGCTACTGAAAGTCCAAAAGTTGCTGACTTATGAATCGAAGAATTATTGTTTATTTTTTCCCCCATTATTCTTTCTCCCTTTTTTATTACAATTTTTACATGCATGCGTCAATATTATACATCAAAAATCATACTAAAGCATTATTTTTTGTGTATTATACAAAATAACTATATTTTACTGTATTTATATTGATAAAACAAATACTTGTATACTGTTATCTTGAAACTAACTTATAGGCTAATACTAAAACTTAGTGTTCTGTAGTCCACAGTTTAATTTCATATGATAATCTAAATAATTTTACTACAGATTAATAACATGCCCGTCATACCAAAAAAGGACCTATTGCAAAACTTGCAACAAGTCCTCGTTTATAGGTTATAAATTTTCTATCATATTTTTAACTAGTTCGTATGACACTACATCGTAATTCATTTCATTTGGTGCACTTGCATAAGAGTAGCTTACATTATTCTTATGAGTTGTTGGATCTTCAACCCAAGCCTTACAAGAACTATGAACCTGGTTTATTCCTGTATAATCCATTATTTCATCCATATTTCCTACATTAACTCCACTACCTGCAAGTATTTCTATTTTGTCGCCGTATTTTTCTTGAAGATTTTTTATTACTTCTTTTCCTTCTATAGCTTTTGGCTCTAATCCACTTGTAAGAACTCTATCTATTCCAAGCTCGATTAAAGTTTCCATAGTTTTGTATGGATCTGCTACACAGTCAAAAGCTCTGTGGAATACAGCTTCTCCGTTGTATTCTTTTATTATTTTTACAATCTCAGCAGTTTTTTCTTTATCTACTTCTCCATCTTCAGTTAAAAATCCAAACGCTAAACCATCTGAACCATTTTTCATAAGAAGCTCTGCATCCATCTTCATCACTTCATAATCTACATCGCTGTAGTGGAAGCCCGCACCTCTTGGTCTAAGCATTGATATAACTGAAAGATTTGTATTCTTTTTAGTTAATACTAGTGTAGCTAAAGAAGGTGTAAGTCCTCCTAGATGTAACGCACTGTTTAACTCTATTCTCTTTGCACCTGCTCTATCTGCATTGTATGCATCTTCATAACTTCCGCAGCATATTTCAACTATTTTTTCCATTTTATCAAATCCTATCTATTAAATAATAATCCTTATTTTGACGTAATCCGTCGTTTTTAACTTGCGTGTTTCTGGTAACCTTTAAATCAAATCTTTTTTACAATCAACCTTTAAATAATCTTTTATATACTTTTAAAATAATCCTCTAAATAATTTTAATAACTAAACAATCCTATATATTGGCTAAGTAATATATACCTAGTCCGTATATCTTAGCATTTGATATTAAGTCTTCTACCTTCATCCATTCATTTGGAAGATGTCCTATTCCCTTCTGTCCAGGGAAACTTGGCCCAAATGGAACAATATTAGGCATTAGTTTTGCATATGTTCCGCCAGTTGTTGTCACAGGAGTTCCGTCAAGTCCTGTAACCAACTCATATGCATTCTGAAGACTTCTAACCATATCGCTGTCTTTTTCAAATCTAACTGGAGTATAATGGCTCACGCATTTTACTTCCATTCCATTTGATTTTTCCTCTATAGTGCTTATTATCGTCTCTACAGTAAGTCCCACAGGATATGAGAATGTTACAGAGAAAATAACTTTGCCGTCCTCGTATCTTAATTTATAATTTCTCATTTCATTTACACCAAATTCTTCGCTCTTATAATCAAGACCTAAGCTTTCCGCATTTGGCTTAGCGTTCATAAAGTATGTATTTACAAACGCAAAAAATTCAGCTATATTTTTTTCTTCTGTTGAAATTTCTACAACAGCTCTACCTCTTTCTGCATATACAACTGGGTATTTGCAGTCTGGTGTCCATCCCATTACAGGTGGTTTTTCTTTTTCTAAGTAGTATTTTAAATCTTCAAATCCTGTTTCTTCATCGCATCCAAAGATTATTCTGACCGGTCTTTTTAATTCTACATTTAACTGCTTTATTGCATATAAAGCGTATAAACAAGATAGTATCGGTCCTTTATTGTCTAATATTCCTCTTGCGTAAATATATGCTTCTTCTTCATGCGCACTAAATGGATCGTGTTTCCAGCCTTCTCCAACTGGAACAACATCTAAATGACCTATTATACCTATATAATCGTCACCTTCTCCATACTGTGCCCATCCAATGTAATTATCAAGATTTCTAGTTTCAAAACCTAAGCTCTCTGCTAATTTCAATGTTTCATCTAAAGTTAAGGCTATATCCTTACCAAATGGAGCATTTTCTTCGGCTTTTGTTTCGACACTCGGCATCTTGACAATCTTTTTAATTCCTTTAATCATTTCTGATGAATTTTTTTCAATCTGCCGAATTATCTTTTTTTCCATTTATTTTTCCTCCAATGGTGCAGTTCTTGTTTTCATGTAGTTGTCTAACCATTCCTGGCTAGCTACTTCATGTACACATTTACCATCTACATTTTTAGTTAAGTATACTATTGGTTCCTGTCCTTCTGTAGCTACTGCAAATGAGAAGCCTTCTATATTTGTAGCAACTCCCCATTCACCTTTGTTGTTCATAGCTATTAGAGATAAATCTCCAGCTTTTCCTCTTCTTTCTATTAATTCTTTATTTAAATCGTTTACTGCTATTTCACAAGCTTCCTGAGGATGTTTTCCTTCTTTCATAAGTCTTACTATTTCATAAGATATACATCCTTTCATAAGGTCTTCACCTAATCCTGTTGCACTTGCTCCACCTATTTTTGAATCAACATAGAATCCTGATCCAGATATTGGAGAATCCCCTACTCTACCTTTTCTCTTCATGAATAATCCACTTGTAGAAGTAGCTGCAGTCATTTTACCATGAGTATCTAGACAAACCATACCTACTGTATCATGTCCTGAATATGGGCTTATTTCCTGCTGTTTAACTTCTTTAACTCTATTTTTGTAGTGTATTTTTGCTCTATCTGTTAGCATATTTTTTCTTTCGAATCCTTCTTTATGAGCAAATTTTTCTGCTCCTTCTCCAACTAACATACAGTTTACTTTTTCATGAGATAATCTTCTAGCTATTGATATTGGATTTGCGTAGTCTTTTATTGCTGCTACTGCACCTATATCTAATGTATCTCCATCCATGTATGCTGCATCTAGTTCTACTTCCATTTCTTCATTTGGAAGTCCACCGTATCCTACTGATTTGTAGAATGGGAAGTCTTCTACTTCTTTTATTGCTGTTTCTATTGCATCCCCTGCATCAGCACCTTCTTTTAGCATTTTATCTGCTTCTGTTATTCCTTCTACTGCCATACGCCATGTTGCTATTATTCCCCACATGCTCTTACCTCCTATATTATACAGAAAGGATGCCTAAAAAAGCATCCTCCCCCATTTTTTAATTTAAAAACAATATTTTGATACTATTTCTGAACAATCATCGCCTTCGTGCATAGCTTTTGCTAATTCACACATAGCGTCTAATGATTCATTTAATCCAAATCCACCTTTTTTAGGTGTTTTTATTATATGCACTTTGTCTTTGTACTCAGCTATTGTTTCTTCATTTTCTACTGACATAGCTGCAAATGCTTTTGCTTCTGTTGTATTGTTTATGTCGTTAGCTACTCTAGCAGCCATTTTTCCATATCCTAAGTAGTTTAAACATGGTCCACACATTACAACATCTGCTTTTAATTTATTTACCATTGCGCAAAGTTTTCTACTTACTTCATCTGGATTAGCAGCATAAGTACCGTCACCGCAGTAAAGACAAGCTATTACCTTTCCGCCTATTTTCTTTAAAGACTGTTCCATCATTACAGCAGGACCTATTACTTCTTTTTTAGCTCCTAGTGGCACATCATGGTCATCTTTTATACCTGCACCTGACTGTATCTGATCGTAAATCATTATAATTCTCATATTAATTCATCTCCTAAATCTTATAGATCGTCGAATGATAGGTCATCTAATGATATATCTTCATCGTCTTCTTCAACGTTGCTCATTTCTTCCTGTAAGTACTGTTTGTCTAGTATTTTTATGAATGGCATGTATATAAATACACCTAATACTAGAAGTAATGCCTGAAGTATTGCTCCTACCCAGTTTGTAGCAAGGAATCCTGATATTACAAGTGGTGTTGTCCATGGTATATTAACACCTGAACATATTGGAACAAAGTTCATCGCCATTGCAAAGTATGATATTACTATGTTTATAGTTGGTACTAATATGAATGGTACTAACATAGCAGGGTTTAAAACTATTGGTAAACCGAATAATATTGGTTCATTTATTCCGAATATACCTGGTACTAATGACATTTTACCAAGATTTTTTATACGTTTTGATTTACAGAATAATAACATTGCTATTACTAGTGATAATGTTGAACCTGCACCACCAAATGTTGCAAATAAATCCTGGAACTGCTGGCATATTATATGATGTTCTCCAGCTACGTTTCCTGCAGATAAAGTCTGAAGTATTGGGTTGAATACTGCACCAACAACAGATCCACCATTTACTCCGAAGAACCAGAATATATGTAAGAATATGTAAGCTATTACCATTGCTCCTAAAGTATCTCCAAGGTTTAGAAGTGGAGTCTGTAAGAATTCGAATATTATCTGGAATACATCTGTTCCCATGTATCCGAATATTAAGTTAACAGCAAAGAATATTATCATAACTACTGCTGCTGGTATTAAAGCTGCAAATGATTCCTCAACTGTTGGAGGTACACCTGCTGGCATTTTTATTGTCCAACCTCTTTTTTCAACAAATGTATATATATGTACTGATATGAATGCACAGAATATACCAACGAAAATACCTTTAGCTCCTAGCCATCCTAGAGGCACACCAGTTAAACTAACTGCCTGAGCAACACCATTTACATCAACTTCACCAGTTACTGTATATGGCATTATTAAGAACCAAGAAACTAATGCTGTTGCAGCACCGAATAATTTATTCGTACCTAATTTTTCTGCAAAAGAATACGCAATACCCATAACTGCAAATACCGCCATTATTGTGAATGTAGCATCTGCTGGTTTTGCTATATAACTTGCTAAAGTCCGTCCAGTTGCCTGATTTACAACTGTTCCTTCAAGAAATTCTATCCATGCTGGGATAGGGAAGTTTGCTATTAATAGGAATATAGATCCACCTATTAATAGTGGTGTTGATAGTAAGAACCCATCACGAATTGACATTAAGTATTTGTTACGTCCTATAGCTTCTGCTAAGGGCATTAAAACTTTTTCAAGTTTTTTCATCATAAGCCTATCTCTCCTTTTTAATTTTTGTGTTTTGATTTTTGTGTTTTGTTGTTTTGTATTTTGATATTGTTTTTAATTTCTTACCTTTTGCTACTTCATTTTACTTTTTTAACTTTTGTGTTTTATTTTTGTGTTTTATTGCTCTGTAAACTTTTACTAATTATTTGTTTGATTTTATTAATTTTATAGCTGTTTTTAGAACTTTTTCTCCGTTCATCATACCGTAATCTCCCTGATCTATAAGAGCTATTGGTACATTTAATGAGCTATACTGTGCAACTATTTCTTCGTACATGAATTTTATCTGAGGCCCAAGTAGTATACAATCTGGACAATCATTTTTTAATATATCTCCCATCTGTGGATAAGGGAAAGCTGCAACTTTTATTGGTAAATTGTGGCTATCTGCTACTCCCTGCATTTTACTAGCTAACATACTAGTTGACATTCCGTTACTGCAAAATAAATAAACTTTTTTCATTTTATATATCCTCCTATTTTTCTAACGCTGCTATACGTTTATTTAACTTGATTATTTCTTCAGCCATAAGTTTAGCTGTTTCTGCTGCCATTAACTGATCTTCGGCATGCATTAATAATATATTTATATTTACTGATTCTCCTGCAGCTTCTTTCTGTATTAAACCTGCATGAGCTTTATGTCCTTCTAAGAACACTTTCTGTCCTTCTTTTATAATTTCTTCAGCTTTTTCAAATTCACCTTTTTCTGCTAATCTCATTGCTTCTATATAATTTGATTTAGCAGTCCCTACTGCTGATATAATCTGAAAACTTATTAATTCTAATTCATTCATTAACTTTACCTCCACTTTCTATAATGCTATTATACTAGGCAATTGATTTCCTATGACTGTACTCACATTTCCTAAACTTAGGAAATTATTTACACATAACTACTCTAGTACTTCCTATGTAGTCGTGAATTGCCTTATGATCTTTAGTAAATATAACCATACCAGCACTTACAACACATACTGCTAGACCAACATACATTAATCCAGATACTATTTCTATACCTGTTAATAATGTAAATACCTGATGCCATATTGCACTCGCTGTCACTAAAGAACCTTCCACCACTATTATTCCTACTAACTGTCTTAGGAACATATTCTTAAATGTAATTTCTTCTTCATCATCTTTTACTATTTGGATTTTACAAATTTTCTTACCTAAAGTCTGTCCCTTTGTAATCCATGTCGGAACAGCTACAAAGTAAAATAAAGCAAACACAAAACCTAAACATCCCGCTATTAGACCATAATTTTTAGGAAATTCTAGTATATTCTGCTTAAGCACACTTCCAAAAAGCTTCTGAGATATCATAGCTATTGGAAAAGCTGTAACAAGACCACCTAAATACCAATCTATTAAATAACTTAAAAATCTTCTTGTTAAAGGCACATCTTCGTATCTTTTTTTAGTACTTTTATCTATTTTTTTAACTAAATTGCTCTTTTTATTTTTCTTACTCATATTTCCTCCTATTAATTTTCTACATTTATAATATGCTTATTCTAATGCTTCCTTTTTTATCCCTACTCTAACACTTCTTTCATAAAGTCGTCGTAGTTGTTTACAGCCAGAAGTCTAGCCAATTTCTTTGAATCAGTTACCGTATTTGATAACCATTCAAAGAATATCTTCAATAAACTATTGTCTGTATCTCTTATTCCAAGAAGGATTATCAATCTAACATCGAAATCCCCCCATTTTACAGGCTTATCTAACACCATAACAGAAAGACAAGATTCTTTTGTTGATACTTCCATTGAATGAGGCACCGCAAACCCATAAGAGAACGATGTGGCAGACATACTCTCTCTTTTAAATACATCTTCTGTATATCTCTCATCAGCTAAATCTTTCTCAACAAGCTCATTGCATAGCTTATTTATTATCTCATCTGATGATTCATATGTTTCATGAACATGGAATGCCAACAGGGCAGCTTATTAATGATGAATTGGCATGCACTGATTTCAATAATCGTTATAAAATGTTGAAGAGTACACTTTATAATGCAGTCATGTCCCATGTTGGAAAACGTGACAAAGACACCTTACGTATTCAGATGCAGGAAAAACGACAAGTGAATGAGGTGTTTTTTAAAGACCTGGACAATCCTAAGTTCTGGGAAGCAGACTCTCTTCACTACGCTGATGAACGTATCGTAACGGAAGATTTAATGAAGAGAAATCTTTCCACCAATCCGAAGATGATAATGTTTGATGCGTGCTACAACGGTTCTTTTCACGAAAACGACTATATAGCAGGACAATATATCTTTAATGACGGTCAGACATTAGTAGCACAAGGAAATACCCGTAACGTATTGCAAGACCGCTGGACTATTGAAATGATTGGTTTGTTGTCCCATGGTGTACGAGCCGGGCAATACAATAAGCTAATCGTATCACTTGAAGGTCATTTGTTTGGTGATCCCACTTTCCGTTTTGCTCCTATCGAAGCCAATACTTTAAGTACCGATATAACAATACACAAAGATGACAAAGCCTATTGGAAGAATTTGTTAAACAGCCCATACGCTGATGTACAAAGTTTGGCCATGCGTATGCTGGCTGACATCGATACCCAAAAGGAATTGTCTCCGTTGCTCCTGAAAAAATACCGGGAAGGCGGTTTCAATACAGTCCGTATGGAGGCTATCAAGTTGTTGAGCCGTTATCAGGACGACAACTTCATCGAAGCATTACGCGAAGGTTTGAACGATACTTATGAAATGGTAGCTCGCCAAAGTGCCATTTATGCTGGATTTGTAGGTGACGATTCCTTATTGCCCGCTATTGTGGAAGCATTGGTCGAACATAATGAACGCTTACGCGTACAAATGAGTGCCAACAAGGCTTTAAGCCTTTATCCGAAAGAGAAAGTAGAAAAGACAATAGAAGACTTTTATGCAAAAGTTGACCGTTTGAATGAAAACGAAGAGAAAAAACGATTACTAAGAAGCCTGGAAAGAATGTTTGTACAAGAGGCAAAAGTCCATCAGACCTTGATGGATGTAGCTGCACCGGAAGCAAAACGTATCAGTGCAATCCGCAATGTGCGTAACTATACATTCCATTTCCACGTGGATGATTATTTGAATGTAATTCGTGATGCCGGTAATCCACAGGAAGTACGTGTAGTAATGGCCGAAGCATTAGGTTGGTTTACTAATTCTGTACAACGGCCACACATTCTTGAAGAAATAAAGAAGATGCAACAAACAGCCAATCTTCCGGAAGATTTAAAAGCAGAGCTTGAACAGACAATCAAAAGATTAAGTTTATAAATATGAATAAATACATCCTTTTGGCAATTACCGCTTTGTGCTTACAGGATATGTAGGCGCAAACAGTTGTACATCCTAGTATAAAAACAAAGACTACTTTTGCAATTGTAGTCGATCAGAAAAGTTATGATGAAGCGAAAAGTGAAATTGATGCTTATCGTACCAGTATAGAAAAAGAAGGTTTAGGTACTTACTTGCTAATTGATGATTGGAAAAGGCCCGAACCTATTCGTGAGCAACTTGTCAAATTGCATGAGAATGAGAAAACGCCTTTGGAGGGTTGCGTATTTATAGGTGACATCCCTATTCCAATGATTCGTGATGCACATCATCTATCTTCGGCTTTCAAAAGGTCTCCCAAAGCCAATTGGCAGAAATCAAGCGTTCCTTCCGACCGTTATTATGATGACTTCGGATTAAAATTTGATTATATTAAACAAGACAGTTTGATACCTGACTATCATTATATGACATTGCGTGCTGATTCTAAACAGTATATTTCACCGGATATTTATTCGGCCCGTATCCGTCCATTACATTTAGAAGGTGAGAACCGTTATCAGATGCTACGCGATTACTTAAAAAAGGCAGTTGCCGAAAAAGCAAAGCAAAATGCATTTGACCAACTGACTATGGCCCGTGGCCATGGTTACAATTCTGAAGATCCTTTGGCATGGAGCGGTGAGCAAATAGCCTTACGTGAGCAATTGCCGCAAATATTCAAATCGGGTAATACAGTGAAGTTCTATGATTTTAACATGCGCTATCCGATGAAACCATTATACTTGAACGAGATTCAGCGCGAAGGATTAGATGTCATGCTATTCCATCACCACGGTGGCCCCACCATGC
>OFMU01000300.1_pt1 | contig 36368 bp, 30 predicted proteins | sample 1541861 | NCBI WGS metagenome assembly OFMU01 (sample SAMN04209238, study PRJEB22552) | human gut metagenome | biome: gut; material: feces | host: Homo sapiens | place: USA: Oklahoma
TACAATTCCCGCTTCAAATCCACAGGTCAGGAACGGCTGTGGGTGCGCAACGGCGCAAGCGCGGCGAACCTCAACACACTGGCTCATATCTCCGCTCTGGCGGTTGCGCTGGCCGCCGTTTTGTCCGGCTCTCACTCCTACCGCGCATCCAAATCATTCCGGCGAGGTGCTTAAAGCGCCTCCTCATACGGCTTTTTTCGCTCGGTTTTCCTCCGGGCCTGGTTTTTATGCGCTTTTTCTCTTGGTCGGGTAATCCCCGCTTTTTCGCTCTCTTCGCCCTTTTGTTTTAGGACTTGTTTTGCTCATCCCTAGTAAAAATTATTGCCCCGACAGGAAAGAAAAATACAGGTCTTGAGTAACAGCTCTATCTGAAAATGAGAAAGGCAGCAGACCGTTACATGGTCTGCTGCCAGGTTTGTGTTTGTTCGTTCGATTGAAAGTCCGGTTCTGTTGCGGACTTGTGTCTGTTTGCTGCAATGACCGATCCAGCCACCAGGCCTATTGCTGCGCCGAGATTTTGCGCCGCAGTCTTGGCCTCCATCTTACGGCACCGTTCCTCCGGATCATCGCTGTCGGCATCCATGGCACTCAATCCAGCAAGAACAGATGCCGCACCAATTCCCACGCCACCAGAATGATGGTGGGCAGGTACATCTGCAGTTGTATCCGACTCGCGGACTCTCTCACGGAATCGCTCGCCCTGGAGAGTTCGGTAGAGTATTCCGCGCTGGCTCTCCCAACCTGTTTCCCGAACTCCTTCAGCGCTGCCTCGTGATCCCGCTGCATCCTGTTCAGTGTGCGCTCCACGCTGTTCTCCATCTGCGTCCAGTGCCTGGTACTGCTCTCGTTCAGTTCCTGTATTGCTGTCTGCATCTCGGAAATTGACGTTCTGTGCTGCTCCATCAGGGACTGCACCTGCGCTTTGAGTTTCGCGTCCATCTGCTCGTCCGTGAGCAGATGCTCCACACTCTCCTGGAGCTGCAGAACGGACTGTCCGGTTAGCTCCACCGCGTCGGTCAGGCCTGTCCAGTTCTCTTCCGTCAGCGTGACTGCTTTCTGGATATTTCCGGCCTTCTCTATATTGCGGCTCAGAGCCGTCTGCTGCATAGCTTTCATATCCGCCATGCTGGGTCGCGTACTGCTGCGCTCGAATGTAGAATTCATATTCCATGTTCTCCTTTAAATATTTTTCTTCGTGTAAACGAAAATCCCGACAGCTTTTGCCGTCGGGTGTGGTGTAGGTGATATTCGTGCGGCTGTCCGTCCACTTGACCTGGTAGCCTTCACTCTGCATCAGCTCAATGAACTGCTCCTTGTTGACGGCGTACTTCATGCACTCGTCGATCTGAATGGCGAGAGCCACTTTCCAACTCTCGCCGCGCATCGCCGCATGATACTCTGACTGTCTGATGCCGGAGGTCTGCTGTTTCTTTGGCTGGCAGATGGACAGGCCATGACGCATACAGATCTCATCTGAAAATTTTCGGAGCTGCGTCAGATCGTCTTTTTCGAAATGCAGTTTCCTGCCGTTTTCAAAACTGACCGAGTTGATAATGAAGTGGGAATGGATGTGCTCTGCATCGGTGTGCGTTGCAACGATGACTTCGTAGTCCTTCCACTGCTGCGCCAGCTCCAGAGCAACGGCGTGTGCTTCCTCTGGTGTGATATTTTCCTCCGGGTGGAAGGACTGCACGAAATGAAAATACATTTTGCCGGCACACTTGCCGTACTGAAGTTTGGTGCTGATGAACTGGGTGTAGCAAATCTCAGGCTGGCAGTTGATACCTGTAACCAACTGCCGGCCTTCGAACTCGGTCTTCTTCTCCTGCATGACGTAGTCCAATGCAGCAGACAGTCCGGCGCGGCATTGTCCTTTCGGACGGTTGATGGGTGTGACCGTTGCCATGGTTCACACTTTCCTCTCCAGAACCTCTTTCAGCAGTTTCTGAATCTCCAGATAGAGCTCATAGGTTTCACCAACATTAACGGAACTGATCCTGCCCATGTTTGCCAGTGTGATGAGCTGATTGAGATTCGTTCCCTGCCGCCGCAACGCACGGGCGCAGTCATCGAAGCCATTGATGTGTACGATCTCTTTCACGACGGCGCATGTCGTCAGGTACTTTGTCAGATCCATCCCTGCGGACTTTGCGTTCCGGCGGATGAGCTCTGCGTCACCTTCCGTGACACGGAAGGTCAATGAAACTGGTTTTGTGCGGTTAGCTTTTTTCATCAAATGAATACCTCCGTAATAAAGTGGGTCCGGGCTTCTGCCCGGGAAAGAGATGCCGAAGGCAGTCCGCCGCAGCCCCATTGGGCGGCGGTGGACAGCCAAAGGCGATGCTCGCTCCCTCCCGAAGGAGGGAACTTTCTCCCTCTGCCGTAAACTCTCGCCGTTTCCTCAAACACGGCGGAAACTCGTGGCAGATTCCGAGGTGGGGTGTTTACCCGGCAGAGGCGGAAACAGCCGACAAATCGTCTCCTGTGGCCTCACAAGGGTCGATAGGGTCAACCCCTGGCGTGTCGACACTTTCGGCACGGTGCAACTCGATGATGCGCTTTCCATTGCTGCGGCGCAGACAGGCTGTAACACCGATTTGTCTTAGGGTTACAAGGCTTTCCGAGATTAGACGCGCCGCTTTCTTCGGCGTAATCCCCAGCGTTCCGTCAGGGTCGATCTCTTCAGCGAACTCCGTGGGAGTGCCGATATACTCAGTACGGTTCGACATGAATACAGAGATGGCGGCAGGGATGCTTCCGCCGGGAGTGACCTTGCTGTCACAGATGAGCTGCCACACATTATCCTCGTTCCGTTCCAGCTCTATCTCTCTGTATTCAATATCACGACCAATGCAGGAGAGTTTCGCATGGCCGCTGCCACGCTTGTCCTCCACCAGTGTGAAGCTGGAATCCACTGCACCGCTGATGGCGGTGGTACCGGAGATGCGGTTGAACACATCTTCATCACCTTCCTTGCGCAGATGGTGAACGAGCAGCATGGCAATACCGTGCTGATCCGCAATACGCTTGAGCAGAGAGATCACGGTAGTCGTTGGCATAAGCGTTATCATTTTTTGCGCCGCGCACCTTCTGCAGCGTGTCAATGATGATCAGAACCGTGTCCGGATATTCTTTGAGAAACTGGGTGAGCTGCTGCTCCAGACCTTTCTCCAGAATGTTGCTTTCGGTGCAGAAGCGAACACTGGACGGGACCTCGTCCGTGATGCTGAAGAGCCGGTTCTGGATACGGCGGGTGGAATCTTCCAGGCAGAGGTAGAGTGTGGTGCCCTGCTTTGTCTGGAGATTCCAAACGCTTTCTCCCTTGGCAATGGTGGTTGCCAGCCAGAGAGCCAGCCAGGATTTTCCCACCTTCGGTGCGCCGGCCAGAATGTGCAGGCCCTGTGAGATGAGCGAGTCCACCACAAAGTTCAGTGGCTCCACGGGGATGCTCATCAGGGTTTCACCGTCGATGGTGTTGAGGGGTTGGATGTTGCTTTTGTACATATGGTATACCTCCTTAAAAGAAATAGAATACTGACCTCGCCGAAAAAGTGGGGCCAGTATTCTTGTTGCATCTGAACGATTTTGTGATATGATGTAGCTGTGCAGATTATGGGGTTGCGCTTCTTCCAGAATGAAAACAGAGGTGATTCGATGCCGCAAACTAAATACCGGATCTATGAACTCTCAGCCAGAACGCTTATGAGCTATGCCAGAGAGGAAAATGGTGTATACACATTTCAGTTGAACCGTACTGCAACGGACCACTGTATGATCCCCGGCGCAAAACACGAGCAGGATAACTGTGCCTTGTTCTTTCAGCTGATGTGTCAGCTCCGCGGCGACCGCTACCGAGAACGCGAAGGAGAGGGAGTGATCACCGACCTTGCGGACATGATCTTTTACATGGACTTCTCCGGCATCTTTGACCGCCGGGGTAGCAGCCATATGCAGCGAATTCGCCGGGAGAAAGCGAAAGACATGTTCCGCCCTGAAGGTGTGACGCTGGACTTCGGCAGAGGCCCCCACCGCTATGTCAGCTTTGAACGCTCAGCCAGCATGAGCCGCCAGTCCAGGTTGTCTTTTATTCGTGCTGACCTGTATGTGATCATGCGCCAGCGTATCATGCTGGACATGACCTTGGATCGCTGTCAACTCAGTAAACTCTACGCCTACAACGGTTTGATGTTTTCCTCCGGAACACGGGTGGACGGAATCCGAATCGACAAGCCCCACCGCGTGATCGTCGTGGACAATCCCAAGAAGCTCATGCAGCGAGTGCCTGTCATTACCGTGGTAGAGGGGGATAAGTACGGAAAATATTATCGTGAGGAAACGATTGAAGATATCAACATCACTTGTTTTGACGGCGTTGGGTTGATCTCAAAGGAATATGCAGAGACCGTGGACAAGGCATACTGTGGCCGGCATTGTCATACCTCTTTCCAGATTCGCCTGCCCTACATCAAGGGAATGCTCCACCAGGTTGACTTTAAAGATTTCTTGAAACGTTCCGGAACGCAGGTCATTCAGGACATTTGGGGTATCAATCACCCAATCCAGAATGTAGATATCATTCTGACCCGCAGCCAGTTCAAAGCAGACCGCTGGCTCCAGGAAAACGATATGAGCTGGAAGGACTATTGGAAAGCGTTTCGAAAATACCGGCACGCCCTGTATATCACCAACACGAATAAGGAACAGGCTGAATCCCTTGTTGCGTTGAACTATCAATTTCTGTCCACGGTATCCATTCAGCCGGAGGAATTTCGCCCCGCCGATCTTCCCGACGGTTGGAACAGCAGTCCGCAAACAGATAAGCGTCAATGGCTGACCAAGGCGACCGAGACTGCTTACTACAATTTCTGTGCCAACGGTTATTTCCGCAAAAAGTATTTTTTGGACGGTCTGAGTCAACCGCGCAAAAGCCGTGCGTACATTCTTGCCGCGATGCTGAACAAAAATCCCCGCTTCATCAACGAGCCAATTTACACCGACGCTCTGGAAACACAGGCGAAAATACTGTTAAAGAATTACGCCATCGGTCACCTGCTGGTGCCAGGAGACAATCGGTTTCTCTCCGGCGATCTGCTGGAACTACTGCGTCAATTGATGTCGCCCCGCGTGTTTCAGATGCCCGCAGAGCGTGTGTTTTGTGATGCCGTCACTGCAGATTTCTTTGCGGAGGACAGCTTTTATGCGCCCGGCGCCACTTATGAGCACGACGAGAGCTGCACGCTACTTCGCAATCCACACATCGCCCGCAACGAGGAACTTCAGCTTTCCATCTATCCGGACGGGGACGAGCTGCGTGAACATTATCTCGGTCATTTGACTGATGTGGTCTTTGTGTCTGCCGATTCTTTGGCAGCGGAGCGCCTGGGCGGTGCTGACTACGACGGTGACCAGATTAAGACTATTGCCGATCCCATCCTGAATCGCTGTGTCAAACGCAATTACGAATACGAGGTACATCAGCAGCTTTCCAACAACGCCAATCTGCCGCTGCTGAAAATCCCGTCCCTGTCCGCTCCACTGTCTGATCCCAACGACTGGCGGGAGCGGTTCCGCACGGTGGAGAACACCTTCGCTGCCCGCATCGGTCAAATCTGCAACGCCGCCATGGATCGCAGTGTGATTGCTTACAGTGACAGCGCCGACCCAGAAGAGCGGAAGCGCTGCCGCAGAGAAATTGAGACGCTGGCCATTCTCAGCGGTCTGGAGATCGACGCTGCCAAAAGCGGTGTACGGCCCGACCTTGACGAATACATCGGTGCGAAACATGTTAAGCGCAGCACCTTCCTCCAGTACAAATATTTGGCTGAGCAGGCAGAGGAAACGCGGCGTGCGTGGTATGAACTGACCCACAAAGAGAAGCTGGACGCATTCTTTTCCCGGACTGACTGGAGTACGGTCGAGTCCCACATTGAGAAGCTGCCCTATCTGGCACGACAGTTAGAGCGGAACACGCCGCGAATCAAACCTACCCCCGCAGAGGACAGAGAACTATTTACCTTTGCGCAGGAGGGCAGTTGGCAGGACCGGCTCAATCCCAAAACTCTTTCCTCTGTTTCTGAGCTATTGAAGGATTATGAGCGTTGCCTTTCACGCATCCGCGCCTGCTGCGTCCCGGTAAAGGACAGGCAAAAGAAAAGTGACATCGAGCGCATCCTATATGCCAGAGGGCAAGAAGATTTATATGACTCCGATGAGCTGTACGCTTTCTTACGTCAGCTTCCACCGGAACGCATCACAGCACTGCGGCATTCCATTTCTGACCAACAATGGCCCTTCATGGCGGCAGACAAACGAGAATTGTTTTTGGCGGAGTACCTGCCGGAAGCGACCAACTATTATGATTTGCTGACTGACTTCCGGCAGAGCGGCTATCGCGTCCTGGGCGATTTGGTCTGCGATATTGACGACGAAAACAATGCGCTGGAGCGCAAGCAGCTCCTGCGCGAAACGGACACTTCCAATTTTACCGCTATGATGAAAGCCTACATGGAGCATTCTTTTTCCGCCGACTACAAAGAACCTGTCTCGAAAAAGTGCCGCGAACTACTGAACAAAATCGTGCGCCCCAGTATCGCCGTACAGTATGTGGTGGCGCTGGGCAAGCGGGATCTGCTGTGGGAACTGCTGCTCGACCAAATCGAAAAGAACGTGTTGGAGGTGTCCTATGCTGAATGAGTGGCAGGAGTTTCTGGACTACACCGGAATTGTAGCCTACACCGCCAAGAGCAAAAACGACATCTCCTATATGGGTCGCTTCACCTTTACCACTATTTTGGAATTCAAGGGTCTGGCTCGGGTCCTGACGATTATCGCTCGTGGGTATATGTTCCATGATGCAGACGGTAATGTCCTTGAGGGCGACCCGAGGGAGCGTCTGGACTATGTACACAAGGTGTTGTGTGCCTGGTGCAGTGTTCCGGACAGCAAAAAAGCCGCGCCCGAGAAGGCGCGGCCGGATAAGAGCCATTTTGAAGAACTGCACGAAAGTTTTCCCGAGCTGGTTGGTGCGGACGGCAGCGGCTGGTTCCACCGCCATGTCCATTGCCTTGTATGCTTTGTGCTGAACAATCCAGATAAGGTGCGTAAGACTGTCATCCCAAAGGCAGAGGTCATAGAAAAAAGTTTTGACGCCGCATGGCGGAATAAGGTGATTCAGTTTCAGGTGCCGCTGTTTTCTGAGAATACCAAAGGGGCCTGGACACTGCGCTTCGATGATATTATCGCCGATGCGCTGGAGCTGGGACCACTGCAAAATGCGGAACGTGAGCTGCCGCTGGAGTATCTGGAAAAGCTGCGTGCGGTCACGCCAAAGGTGATCCCACTGGAAGTCATAAGAGCGCTGGTTCTCTATTACATGGCGCACAGGCAGGACGATACCGACTGGGTCGTGCTCCCGACAACCAATTTCGAGGTATATTTTGGTACGGCTTTCGGAAGAAAGTATTTGCCTGCCCTGCCGAAGGAAGTGTTTGAACGCGGTGACTCCGGATATGGCATCGGGCGTTACCTGGTGAAAGCAGATTATGCACCAAACTTGAGATAGAAAGTTGATTGGTTGGAGGATGGAAATTTAGCTGAACGAAAAGCAAAAATCCGGCTGAATGGAGTTGTAAAATTCGGCTGAATGGACTATAATAGACTCAGCTTATAGTCGAGGTGAGTGTTTATGGATAAGCAGAACTATAGACCCCGAGTTATTGATACAAAGGTTAAAGAATATCTGTCTGCCTTTGGCGCCGTTTGTATTGAGGGTCCCAAGTGGTGTGGAAAGACCTGGACTTCCTCTTATCACAGCAAAAGTGAGATCTATATCGGCGATCCCGCCAATAACTTCCAGAACCGCCAACTGGCCGAATTGTCTCCCGCTCTGGTTTTGGATGGTGAAACTCCGCGCTTAATTGACGAATGGCAGGAAGTTCCTCCCATTTGGGATGCCGTGCGGTACAAAGTGGATCAGGTTGCGGAAAAAGGACAATTCATTCTGACCGGTTCTGCGACTCCGAACCACAAAGGCATCCTGCACAGCGGTGCAGGCCGTATTGCCAAGCTGCGGATGCGTCCCATGTCCCTATACGAGTCTGGAGATTCCTGCGGGAAGGTTTCCTTGGAAAAACTGTGCCACGGCGAGTTGGCCCCTGCATTAACCGGCGAAGTGGATCTGAAAAAACTGATTGAACTGATCATTCGCGGCGGATGGCCTGGCAGTTTGGGATTACCTATTGAGCAGGTTGCTCTGCTTCCTTTGGAATATCTCAATGCTATTATCGACGATGATGTGTACCGCATTGACGGTGTGAAGCGAGATACATCCAAGATGCGCTTGCTGTTGCGCTCTCTGGCCCGTAACGAAAGCACCACTGTCACCAATAAGACTTTAATGAAAGACATTAAGGCAGTAGATGACGAGGATATTGACTCCAATACGGTGTCTGCCTATCTGGATATTTTCAAGCGGTTGTTTATTACGGACAATCAACCGCCATTCTCATCCGGCATCCGTTCCTCCGTCCGTATCAAGCAGGCTGAAAAGCGGCATTTCTCCGACCCTTCTCTGGCCTGTGCTTTGCTGAAAGCTGCTCCTGCCGGACTGATGGGCGATCTGGAGACGCTCGGTTTCTTATTTGAAGCGCTCTGTGAACGAGACCTTCGGATCTATGCGGAGTCCTTCGATGCAAATCTGTACCACTATCAGGATTATAAAAATCAGGAAATTGATGCTGTGATTGAACTGCCCGATGGCCAATGGTGTGCTTTTGAGATCAAGCTGGGTGCCAACCAAATCGACGCTGCTGCAGCGAACTTGCTGGAGATCAAAAAGCAGATTTCGGAAGATCCCAAGGGAAAGCCTCCTGCGGTTCTCTGCGTGCTGTGCGGTATGGCAAATGCCGCATATCAGCGATCCGATGGGGTGTTTATTGTGCCGATTACTGCACTTAAACCTTAATGCTAACTTGGCAGAGTTAAGTTAAAAGTTTATAGCTTTCATTTTAGGGAAAATTCCCCGAATCAAGGAGGATCTGCCAAGATGGCAATCAAGAAAAATGAGCTATACAGCTCCCTTTGGGCGAGTTGTGATAAACTGAGGGGCGGCATGGATGCCTCTCAGTATAAAGACTATATCCTGACCCTGCTGTTCGTGAAATATGTTACGGACAAGTTTCAGGGCGTAAAATATGCCGATATTACGGTTCCCGAAGGCGGCAGTTTCAACGATTTGGTTGCATTGAAGGGTAATAAAAATATCGGTGAAGAAATGGATAAGGTCATTGCCAAGCTGGCAGAAGCCGGGGAGAACAATCTCCGCGGCGTGATCGACAATGCCCATTTCAATGATGAAGCTAAGTTGGGCAGCGGCAAAGAAATGGTGGATAAGCTCACCGGCTTGATTGCCATTTTCCAGCGTGACGAATTCAATTTCAAAAAGAACAAAGCCAGCGGTGACGATATTCTTGGCGATGCCTATGAATATCTGATGCGCCATTTTGCCACGGAAAGCGGCAAGAGCAAGGGCCAGTTCTACACACCGGCCGAAGTTTCCCGTATTCTTGCCAAAGTGATTGGCATCGACAGCATCGAGGAGCGCGACGAGGGTTACTCCGTGTATGACCCTGCCTGCGGTTCCGGTTCACTTCTGATTCGAGCAGCGGATGAAGCCCCCTTCGAGATTGCTATTTGGGGACAGGAAAAGGAAGTAACCACCGCAGGTCTCGCCAAGATGAACCTTGTCCTGCACAACAAGGCTGCCGGTGAGATCAGAGCAGGAAATACATTTTCTGCTCCCCGCTATTTTGAAGAAGGTTCCGATGATGAGGTGCTGAAGCGTTTCGACTTTGCGGTGGCCAATCCTCCGTTTTCTCTGAAAAACTGGACGGATGGTCTTAAGGATTATGGCCGCTTTGATGGCTATGGCGACAGACCGCCTGAAAAGAACGGCGACTTTGCGTGGCTACTCCATATTTTGAAGTCTTTGAAAAGCACCGGCAAGGCTGCGGTCATTCTTCCCCACGGTGTTCTGTTCCGTGGCAATGCGGAGGCGACTATCCGCAAAGCCATTATTGACAAGGGCTATATCAAGGGCATCATCGGCCTGCCCGCCAACCTGTTTTATGGCACCGGTATCCCTGCCTGCATTATCATCATCGATAAGGCTGATGCCGCCGAGCGCAAGGGTATCTTTATGATTGATGCCAGCCATGACTTCGTTAAAGACGGCAACAAGAACCGCCTTCGTGAGCGGGACATCTATAAAATCGTCACCACATTCAATCGGCAAATCACAGACGATCCCAAGTATGCCCGTTTCGTTCCCAATGACGAGATCAAAAAGAAAAATGAGTATAACCTGAATATCCCCCGTTATATTGACAGCTCCACCCCGGAAGATTTACAGGACATTGATGGACATCTGCATGGCGGTATTCCTGCGACAGATGTGGATTCCATGGAGAAGTATTGGGTACTGTTCCCCGGTCTGAAAGACAAGCTGTTTTCTCAGCTGCGGGATGGCTATTATCGGCTGAACATTCCCAAAGAGGATATCCGCAACGTGGTCTATAACGACCATGCGTTTTCTGCCTACACCGAGCGCATCGACAATGCCTTTGATGCGTGGATGCAGATGGTGGATTCCGGCCTTCGGAGCATTGATGAAGATACGGAAGTTAAGCCCTATATCGTCGAGCTGTCGGAGCAGTTGATTGACTGCTTTGATGGTCTGGAGCTGGTGGATAAGTACGATGTCTACGAGGTGCTGCTTTCCTACTGGCACGAAGTCATGAGCGACGATGTTTATCTTGTGTCGGTGGACGGCTATGGTGCCGCCCGGGCATGGGAAAACATCATGGGGGAATACACCTCTGGCAAGAAAAAGGGGCAGGAAAGGGTCATTGGCTGGGAGGGTGTTTTGCTGCCCAGGGCACTGATTGAGTCCGTATTCTTTGCCCCCGAACGCAAGAAAATCAATGAGGCGCAGGCCATTGCCGAAGAGACCCAGAGCAGACTGGAAGAGTTTGTGGAGGAGCAAACTGCTGATGAGGGATACCTGAAGGACCACCTCAACGACAAGGATAAGGTGGATGCCAAGTCTGTCGCCGCCCGGTTGAAGGTGCTGAAAAAGACTGATCCCAAGGGAGAGGAATATGCGGCATTGAAGCAATTTGCAGAATTGACGGATTCCCTTTCTAAGCAGAACAAGGCCATCAAGGAAATGAACGCCGAATTGGAGGAAAAGGTTCGGGCAAAGTATGCTTTGTTGACCGATGAAGAGATCCTGGATCTGCTGGTGAACCGCAAATGGTATGCCACCATCTTTGAAGGAATCAAGGCGCTGTATGTCACCACTTCCCACCAGATGACCAACCGCATTGTGGAACTGGTGGAGCGGTATGAGGATACCCTGCCAGAACTAACTGCTGCCGTTGCTGAATATGAGGCCAAGATCAAGGATCATCTGAAAAGGATGGGATTTGAATGGTAAAGAAGGGATATAAGCAGACAGAGGTTGGTATAATTCCAAATACATGGCAAGTTATCTCGCTCCAAAATTTATGTGTTCAAAACGGAATTGTACGTGGTCCCTTTGGTGGTGCACTAAAAAAAGAAATTTTTGTTGCTGAGGGTTATAAAGTTTACGAGCAAGGTAACGCTATATATAAGACGGTAACTCGAGGCTCTTATTATATAGATGCAGCAAAATACAATAAAATGTTGCGTTTTTCTGTCCGGGAGGGAGATTTCATTGTAAGCTGCTCCGGAACAATCGGGATGATTTTTCAGATTCCGATAAATGCACCCAAAGGTATAATTAACCAAGCATTGCTTAAGCTAACAATTAATGATGCTGTAGTTAACCCCCAGTATTTTTATTTGTACTTTTCTTGTGATTCTTTTACCAGAAGAATCGTGGATGATACACAGGGTGGAGCCATGAAAAATCTGGTAGGAATGGATGTCTTCCGTAATACCCCTTTCCCTATTCCTCCTATGCCAGAACAAAAGAACATCAGCATAGTCTTGGCAGATATTACCGATCTTATTACTAACCTCGAAGCAATTATTGCTAAGAAGAAAGCCATTAAGCAGGGCACAATGCAGGAACTGCTGACAGGCAAGCGCCGCCTGCCGGGATTTTTTGGCGAGTGGCGATACTTCAATCTTATGAAAAACTCCAAAGTTAAGGCCAGAATTGGTTGGCAAGGGTTGAAGAAATCCGAATATTTGGATAGCGGATATGCGCTCTTGGTTACCGGAACAGATTTTGATGATGGTAGGGTTCTGTGGGATGGATGCCATTATGTAACCCGGTCTCGCTATGAGCAAGACCGCAATATTCAGCTCCAAAACAATGATATTCTCATCACCAAAGATGGGTCCTTGGGTAAGGCTGCTCTGGTGCAGGGGCTAACCAAACCGGCTACTCTGAATAGTGGCATTTTTGTAATTCGACCATTGCAGGATGCCTATGATCCCGTTTTTGTGTACCAAATTCTGTCTTCGTTCGTATTCAAGAATTTTTTGGATAGGCTCTCTGCGGGTTCAACAATTATCCACTTGTATCAGAAAGATGTAGGTAAATTTGAATTTTTGCTTCCCCCTACCATTGCGGAGCAAAAAGCCATCGCAGAGGCTTTGTCCGAAATGGATGCTGATATTGCAGCATTGGAAAATAAACTCACTAAATACCGTCAAGTCAAGCAAGGCATGATGCAGCAGCTTCTGACGGGTAAGATCAGGCTGGTATAAAGGAGAGAAATAATATGAAATTGTGTTTGATTAGAAACGAAATTGCAGATCTTAATGCAGAACCTGTGCTTAAGAATTATTCATTATCTCAGTTAAAGCGAGTAACTGATATCTTGATCATTGACGATGATCCATTTACCTATGAGGACGCACTGAAAAAGAATGAATTCATGATTGATTACAAGTCTGATATTCAATCGCTCAAGGAAGTTGAAGCCTATAGCGTCATTCTTTGCGATATTATGGGTGTTGGTAAATTCCTCCAAAGTCAGTACGAAGGAGCATATCTCGTTCAGCAGATTAAGGGAAAATACCCACACAAAACGGTAATTATATACTCAGGCAATCAGTTCAGTACTGCATATCAAGAATTCCTCAACTATGCGGATCACACCATGCAGAAAGGTGCCACGCTGGAAAAATGGAATTCTTTGCTAACTCAAATTATCAGGGACGAAGCTGACCCTGTAAAGCAGTGGGCTAAAACACGGAGTGCTCTTTTAGATGCGGGATTATCAATTGTTGAAGTGGCTAAACTAGAAGATAAATATGTTCGAGCGATTAAGAACTCAAGTTACGAATCGTTGTCAAAATTGGCGGAGGATGCCGGCACTTCGTATAGACATATTATTACAGAGTTACTTTCCTCTACTATTGCAAAGTTGCTGAAGGGTTGATGTTATGAAACTGGTACCACAACTTAATTCTACTGGTGAAATTGAAGACGGAAGCTATATCCGAGCCTTGGATTTTTGCCAACGAAATTGTAATAAAGGACGATGTAAAACCTTTTATAATAGCATCATGTCTGCCCCATTGAGTTCTGGATTTCTTACCTGTCCATATGGCATGTCGGTGTATGTATCTGCTCTTGAGAAACAGATATATTGCAGTATGCGTGAGCGAGAAACATATAACAAGAAGCTATCTAAAAATATAGCAGATGCAAGAAAACTGTATAACCCTGTTCTTCCCGCAGAACAGCTTTATACTTTAATTCAGGCATCACAAACAATCACTGTGGGGAAGAAGAAGCTTGATGAAAAACAAGCAGTAGTGGACAGTATTTCCCATGAAGTGAAAAAACTGAACGGGCAAATCAAAGAGCACAGCGACCTTGCAATTAGTCTGCTAAAGGCCGACGATGATGTAACTCCGTCACCCGAAAACGTGGCAAAGGTTTACGAAGAGCTACGTTCAATTTTTCTGAGTAGTAGCATGATTGCTAGTCGGTATACTCTTTTTGACTATGAGAAGAATCCTGATGTATTAAAAGGCACGATAGTTGAAACGAGTATTCACAAAACATTCTATAAGTTGGCAAAGATTTTCCGCAACTACCGAAAGAGAAATATACCCATTATCCTGAGTGGAAGCACGTTTCGATATATTGATGCTTATGATTCGTTTGACTTAATCCCGTTACTGATAATTGAGAATGCAGTTAAATATTCGTATTACAGCTCTGATGTCCAAATTACTTTTAGTGAGCCTTCTTCAAGTGAAGTAGATGTATCGATTGAATCATATAGTCCTTACTGTTCAAAAGAAGATTTGACAAGAATTTTTGAGAAAGGATTCAGGGGTAAAAATGCGAGCAAAGTCGCAGACGGTAATGGGATTGGACTCTTTTTTGTCAAGAAAATTTGCGATATCCACAACATAGGAATTACGGTAGAGTCTGATAATTCGAGAATCACGCCTATTAATAGTGTTGCATATGCGCCCTTTAGGATTATGCTTCATTTCACAAAAACCTACAATGTAGATCACACATAGAAAAGCGAGGTGCTTTTATGCCCAACATTGGTGATAGCGAGCGCAAAACACAAAACCGTGTGGTCAAGTTCTTTCGGGACAAGCTGCACTATACATATCTGGGGAATCTGCATGACAGTGAAAACCGTAACATCATGCAGGAGCGGCTGCATGCCTGGCTATTGAAACAGGGCTACTCCGAAAAGCTTGCATCCAATGCAGTGGATGCCTTGGTGAAGACCTCTACCAATCTGCAGCAGAGGCTGTACCATGCCAACAAAGAGGTCTACAGCCTACTGAAATATGGAGCCAAGGTCAAGGAGTCCGTGGAGCAGTCCCCTAAGACGGTGTATTTTATTGACTTTGAAGATGCCAGTAAAAATGACTTCTATATTGCGGAAGAAGTCACTATTGTCAGCAACAACACCAAGCGTCCGGATATCGTTATCTATGTGAACGGTATTGCGCTTGCGGTTATTGAACTGAAAAAGAGCAGTGTATCTGTGTCCAACGGTATCCGTCAGAATCTGACCAACCAGAAATCAAATTTCATCGAAGATTTCTTTACCACCATTCAGTTCTGTATGGCCGGGAACGACAGTGAGGGCTTGCGCTATGGTACGCTCCTTACCCCGGAGAAGCACTATCTGGAATGGAAAGACGACGGCTTTACCGAGCATCCGGCGGAACGCGATATTGTGGATATCGAGGTTGAGGAATACTGCGAGGGTATTCCCGGCAAGTTGGAAAAGCAGATTTTTGCGCTGTTTTACAAAAAGCGTTTCCTTGATCTGATCCATAACTTTGTGATCTTCGATAAGGGCATCAAAAAGGTTTGCCGTTATAATCAGTATTACGCCATCAAGCGGGCGCAGCACCGTTTAACGGACAAGAAATGCGGCGGCATCGTCTGGCATACTCAAGGCAGTGGCAAGAGCCTGACGATGGTATGGTTATCTAAGTGGATTCTGGAAAACAATCCCAATGCGCGTGTGTTGGTTGTTACGGATCGTGAAGAGCTGGACGAGCAGATTGAAAAGAATTATAAGGGTGTGGATGAAAATATAGTCCGTACCAAGAGCGGAAAGGATCTTCTTGAGCGTCTGAATGCTTTTGATGATCGCCTGCTGTGCTCTCTGGTACATAAATTCGGGAAACGTGGCAGCGACAGTTCGGAAACGGATTACGAAAAATACATTGAAGATCTGAAAAACGCCTTGCCCAAGGATTTTTCTGCAAAGGGCGATATCGTAGTTTTTGTGGATGAGTGTCACCGCACGCAGTCCGGCAAGCTCCACGAGGCTATGAAGGCGATCCTTCCCAATGCCATCTTTATCGGTTTCACGGGCACGCCGCTTTTGAAGAAAGACAAAAAGACCAGTCTGGAAACTTTTGGCGGATATATTCATACCTACAAGTTTAATGAAGGCGTCCGGGACGGTGTTGTGCTGGATCTGCGGTATGAGGCCAGAGATGTGCCGCAGGGCATGACCTCTCAGGACAGAATCGACGCATGGTTTGAGGCAAAAACCGTCGGTCTGGCCCCCAGAGCAAAAGCAAAACTCAAAGCTCATTGGGGTAACCTGCAAAAGATTTTCTCCTCTCGCTCCCGCTTGGAGCAAATCGCCAATGATATCATCTTTGATTTTGCCACCAAGGCACGACTGATGGACGGAAACGGAAATGCTATCCTTGTGGCCGGTTCTGTGTATTCAGCATGCCGATACTATGAAATTTTCCAAAGCAAGGGTTTCCGGAAATGTGCGATTATTTCTTCTTATGCGCCGCAAGCCGGTGATTTAAGAACGGATACTGTCAGCGACGAGGAAGAAACCGAAACATTTGAAAAATACAGCACTTATCTGAAAATGATCGGCGTTGACCCGTCGGAGGACAAGACGCAGATTGCCAAAAAAGTAGAAGCTTTTGAAGCGGAAGCAAAACGCAAGTTTGTGGACGAACCTGCAAACATGAAACTGCTGATCGTAGTTGACAAGCTGCTTACCGGTTTCGATGCTCCCAGCTGTACCTACCTCTACATCGATAAGGCGATGCATGACCACGGCCTGTTCCAGGCGATCTGCCGAGTCAATCGTCTGGATGGCGAGAGCAAAGACTTTGGCTATATTGTAGATTACAAGGAACTATTCGGAGACTTGGCGGATGCCATGAACAAGTATACCGCCGGTGCCTTTGAAAGCTATGATGTAGAGGATGTCGATGGGCTTTTGAAAGATAGAGCAACAGAAGCGAAAAAGTATTTCGTTGATACCCTGGAGGAATTGGATGAGCTTTGCGAGGGCGTCGAATTGCCCAGAAAAGAGCTCGACTATATCCACTATTTCTGCGGTGAAAGTGGTCGCGACGAAAATCAGGACGAAGCCTTTGCCCGCATTCGTGAGAAGTTGTACAAGCTCGTTGGACGCTTGATTCGCGCTTTTGCGGAGTTAAAGCCTCGTATGACGGATTTAGGGTATACCCTTTCCGAGCAAAGCGCATTGGACGACAGGGTTGCGTTCTATGTGAACATGCGTGACACGATTGGTAGGGCCAGCGGCGATTTTATTGATCTGAAAGCCTACGAACCGGGTATGCGGTATCTGATTGACAACTACATCTCAGCCAGCGAGTCGCAAAAGATCGGCAGCATGGATGACTTTACCCTGCTTGATTTCATCATCTCGCAGGAAAATAAGCTGAAGAGCGAGCAAAAAGGCGAGCAGGAGAGTGCGGCAGAAACCATTGAGAACAACATCCGCAAAAAGGTTGTTGAGCGAATGGTCATCAACCCTGCTTATTACGCAAAAATGTCTGAAATCCTGGAGCAGTTGATACTTGACCGCCGCCGCGGAGTGATTGCCTACGGGCAGCTGCTGGACACATACATGGAACTGGCGAAAAATGTTGCAAAGCCCGAGGAGAATACAAAGTACCCTGAGAATATTCGTTCCAATGGCGCACTGCGGGCGCTCTATGATAATTGCGGAGAAGATGAGGCGACTGCCTTGAAGCTGCACAAAGCCATTGTCAAGGCGCGGCTCGATGGTTTCCGAAATAATCCGGTTAAGGCAAATAAAATCAAGCGAGCGCTCTATCAACTTTTGAATGACGATAGCGAAGTGGAGCGAATTTATCAAATTGTTGTGGAACAAGAGGAGTACTGATGCAAATAGTTGTTTTCAATATTCCTGTGGAAGTTATCAGAAAAAATATTAAAAATTTGCATCTCTCTGTGCTTCCACCGGACGGCAGGGTTCGTGTATCGGCACCCACGCAACTGACGGATGAAGCAATTACGATGTTCGTTCGGACAAAACTCGGCTGGATCAAAAAACAACAGGAGAAGTTTCAACAGCAGCCGCGTCAAAGCGAGCGGCAGTATGTGTCCGGGGAAACATTATATGTTTGGGGTAAGCAGTACTTTCTTCAAGTGGAATACAGCTACAAAGGCAATGCTCTCACACTTTCGGGTGACAAGGCTATTCTGACGGTTAGAAAAGAAAGCAGTCCAAAGCAGAGAGAAAGCTTCGTAAATGAATGGTACCGCAACCTCTTGAAACAGGAAGTGGCGAAATATCTTCCCAAGTGGGAGAAAACTACGGGGCTTTACTGTAGCAGTTGGCAAAGCAAATATATGACCACCAAATGGGGAACCTGTAACCCTACCAGTAAGAAAATTTGGCTAAACCTTCAATTAGCAAAAAAACCGATTGAATGTTTAGAATATGTAATCTTACATGAACTTGCGCACTTGAAAGTTCATAACCATGGTCCTGAATTCACGGCGATTTTAGACCAATATATGCCATATTGGAGAGAACACAAACGCCGACTGAATGATAGCGCCCTTGACTATCTACCAAGCCAACTTGAGTAATCAAGATTTTCCCTATCTTTTCACCTTTCACAAACTATTTTACATGAATCATATCTATACCTGCGAGCGCCGAAATTGCGCAAAACTCTCGTCAGACAGATTGTCGTCAGACGAGAGTTTTGCGTTTCCTTCAAGCGGTGATTGTTGCTATGTATCTTACCTCAACTTCATGCCCCAGTGCTGTTCGGTCAGCCCGTTTGAAACTCATAGTTCGTACGGGGCAATTGTTCTTGACCATCTGGCCGCCCACGGAACCGGCCTCGCGGGAGGTCAGGTCGCCGTTGTAGCCTTCCTTCAGGTTGACGCCCACCTCGCTGGCAGCCTCCATCTTGAACTTATCCATGGCGGCACGGGCCTGGGGCACGTTCAGCTTGTTGGTATTCTTGGTAGACATGATTGCGTTCTCCTTTCTTGCGTTTTCAGCGAAAACCGCCGTTGGGTATCGCAACCATAGATTGTGCCGCCGATGCCCCGAATATGCGCCGGGCGCATCTGGTAAAATTTTGCGTTACTCTGTAAAATCTCAAAAAATTTCAGAAACCCTATCGCTTTTTTTGGTACTCTGTGCTATCATGGCCCTGGTTGCACAGAGAAAGCGAGGAACGATCACATATGCTGGATATTTTTGATATTCTGGGCCCGGTGATGGTGGGCCCGTCCAGTTCCCACACGGCGGGAGCGGTCCGTATCGGCAGCATGGCCCGGACGTTGCTGGGCGACGAGCCGGTGGAGGCCAAGATCCATCTGCACGGCTCCTTTGCCGAGACCGGCCCCGGTCACGGCACCGACCGGGCCCTGGTGGCCGGTCTTCTGGGCATGAAGCCCGACGATCTCCGCATACCCTACGCCTACCAGGAGGCTAAAAAGCGTGGGCTGGAGTTCACCATCGACACCGTGGAACTGCGGGACGCTCACCCCAACACCGCCGTGATCGAAACCTGGGACGCCGGCGGCAAAAAGCTGGAGCTTCAGGCGTGCAGTGTGGGCGGCGGCCGCATCCTGGTGAACAAGGTGGACGGCATCGACGTCAGCTTTGACGGCATGTTCAACACCCTGGTCATCCGGAACCAGGATGAAAACGGCGCCGTGGCGGCGGTAACGTCGGTGCTGAACCAGCTGCGCATCAACGTGGCCAATATGAGCCTGTGCCGCCACAAGCGGGGCGGCGACGCGCTGATGGTCATCGAGACCGACCAGCATATCAAGCCCCACCAGGTGGCGTTTCTTTCGGAGCTGACGGGCATTCTGTCGGTGACCTATTACGATAAGGAGGATGATGACGATGTCGCTGGATTCGATGAAGGAAATCTTTGACCGCATGGAAGCCGAGCACAAGCCCTTCTGGGAGATCGTGCTGGAAACGGACATGGACGAGCGCCAGGTGACCCGTCAGCAATCCATGGCAAAAATGCTGACCACCTGGCAATACATGGTGGACGCGGCGGACACCTACACCGGCCGCCGCCGCAGCGTCAGCGGCCTGGTAGGCGGTGACGGCCTGAAAATGCGGCAGTATTCCATCCGGGGCCGGGCCATGTCCGGCGGCTACGTCAGCGAGGTCATCGCCGAGGCCCTGTCCATGGCGGAGTCCAACGCCTGCATGCGCCGCATTGTGGCGGCCCCCACGGCGGGCGCCTGCGGCGTGCTTCCGGCGGTGCTGCTGCCCATGTGCAAGTACGAGGAGCTGAGCCAGCACCGGATCCTGGAGGCCCTGTATGTGGCCAGCGGCATCGGCGCGGTGATCGCCTACAAGGCCTGCATCGCCGGTGCCTCCGGCGGCTGTCAGGCGGAGATCGGCACCGCCTCCGCTATGGCGGCGGGAGCCCTGGTGGCCCTGCGGGACGGCACCGGCCAGCAGATCGGCCACGCCGTGGCCATGGCCCTGAAGAACCTCATGGGCCTGGTGTGCGACCCCGTGGCGGGCCTGGTGGAGGTCCCCTGCGTCAAGCGCAACGTCATCGGCGCGGTGAATGCCATCAGCGCGGCGGACATGGCCCTGGCCGGCATCGAAAGCCGCATCCCCGTGGACGAGGTCATCGACGCCATGGGCGAGGTGGGCCGCCGCATGCCGGTGGAGTTCCGGGAAACCGCCCTGGGCGGCCTGGCCGCCACCCCCACCGGCCGCCGGGTCAAGCAGCAGATGCACCCGGAGTCCCAGGAATTCTGATTCCTGTTCGCAGTATTTTTCTCAAAAATAACAATCCGTATACAAAAGACATCCCCGATGCATGGCATCGGGGATGTCTCAGTTTGTCAAAAAAACCTCGCAGAGTTTGCCGCCCGCAGGCGGCAAATCAATTGAGATCATTTTCGTCCGGGGCGTGTACCTGGACGAAAATTCTTCTCAGATCACGCCCAGGCCGGTGGCGACCTTGCCGATGAAGTCCTGCACGTTGGTGACCATGGTGGTGGCGGACAGGCTGCCGCGGTCCAACAGCTTATTCACCACGAACTCTGCGGCGTCCACCGCGTACAGGTACACCGGGCGGATGGACCCGTCGGGCATTACCCGGAAGGAGGGGGTCATGTTGCCGGTGGCGATGGTGTGCAGCATGGTGGCAAGGCAGATCACGGTGGTGGACTTGCGCACCAGCTCCCGCATGGCGGCTGCGCCCTCGTAGGCGTTGCCGTACACCTCCGGCAGCGGCCCGTCGTCCCGGATGGAGCCGGTCAGCACGAAGGGCACATGGTTCTTCACGCAGCCGTAGATGATGCCGTTGTCGATGTGGTAATCCTCGATAAACTGAGGAATGGACCCGCTGCGGCGGACCTTGTTCAGCACATCCAGGTGGTTATAGTGTCCGTTGGGCTGGGACTGCTGGGTATAGATGTCCTGACCCAGGGCGGTGTGCAGCAGCGCACCCTCCAGGTCGTGGGTACCCAGGGCGTTGCCCGCCAGCAGACCGTGGCAATAGCCGTTGTCGATCAGGGCCTGCATGGCCTTCCGGGCGCCGTCATCAAAGGCGAAGGCGGGGCCCATGACCCACACGATGTTGCCGTGATCCTTCTCGTGGCGCAGCAGCTCCACCAGCCGGTCATAGTCCTTGGCATAGGAGGTCTCCCGGCTACGGCCCTGGCGGAACACGAACTGATCCTCCAGCGTCTCGCTGTCCTGGGTGAAGCCATTGCAGTGCATATAAATGCCGTCCTGGCCGTGCTCGGTGCGGCCCAGGATCACCCGCTGGCCCTTTTTCAGGTTGCGGCTCTCCACCACGGACAGGTGTCCGTCGTCCTCCAGCACCACGCAGCTGTCCATGCGGCTCTCCTCCGCCAGGGTCCAGCGGCCGTTGATCTTGAAATATTCGGGATACATGGACGTGCTGTGGAACTCCTCGGGAGCCACGCCGTCCTTTTCCACCGTCTCCCAGCGGGCGTCCGGCGCATTTTTCAGGGACGGCTGGTCAAAGTCGGGATGGTGATAGGCGGGAAATGCAAAAGCCATGGGGCGTCTCCTTTCTCAGTGCAGGGTGGCGTAGATCACGGCCTTGATGGTGTGCATCCGGTTCTCGGCCTCGTCAAACACCACGGACTGCTTGCTCTCGAACACCTGGTCGGTGACCTCCATCTCGGTGATGCCGAACTTCTTGGCAATGTCTGCGCCGATGGTGGTGCGGGTGTCGTGGAAGGAGGGCAGGCAGTGCATGAAAATAGCGCCGGGGGCGGTCATGGCCATGACCTTCTCGTTGACCTGATAAGGGGTCAGCAGACGGATCCGCTCGGACCACACGCTGTCGGGCTCACCCATGGAGACCCAGATATCGGTGTAGATCACGTCGGCGTCAGTTGCGCCCTGGGTCACATCCTCGGTGAGGGTCACGCTGCCGCCGGTCTCCCGGGCGATGTCCCGAGCCTTCTCCACCAGCCACTCCTCGGGGAACAGCTCCTTGGGAGCGCAGGCGGTGAAGTGCATGCCCATCTTGGCGCAGGCCACCATCAGGGAGTTGCCCATGTTGTTGCGGGCATCGCCGAAATAGGTGAAGCGCACGCCCTTCAGCCGGCCCAGCTTCTCCTCGATGGTCAGCAGGTCCGCCAGCATCTGGGTGGGGTGGAACTGGTCGGTGAGGCCGTTCCACACGGGCACGCCCGCATGGTCGGACAGCTCCTGCACCAGATCCTGGCTGAAGCCGCGGTACTCGATGCCGTCATACATCCGGCCCAGCACCCGGGCGGTGTCGGCGATGGACTCCTTCTTGCCCATCTGGCTGCTGCCGGGCTCCAGATACGTCACGCCCATGCCCAGGTCCATACCGGCCACCTCGAAGGAGCACCGGGTCCGGGTGGAGGTCTTTTCAAACAGCAGCACGATGTTCTTCCCCTCCAGCCAGCGGTGGGGCACACCGGCGCGCTTCATATCCTTGAAATTTTTGGACAGGTCCAGCAGATAACGGATCTCCGCCGGGGTATAGTCCAGCAGCTTCAGAAAGCTTCTTCCTCTGATATTCACAGCCATGATGATGTTCTCCCTTTCTATTGATAAATATTGATGGATATTCTCTCAGATCTCGTCCCGCCACAGGGGCATGCTCATGCACCGGGGGCCGCCCCGGCCCCGTGACAGCTCGGCGCTGGGCATTTTCAGCACCCGGATGCCGCTGTCCTCCAGGATCTGGTTGGTGACATAGTTCCGGTCGTACACCACCACCACGCCGGGGGCGATGCACAGGGTGTTGGACCCGTCGTTCCACTGCTCCCGCTCGGCGGCGATCTGGCTGCTGCCGCCGCAGCGGATCAGCTGCACCCGGTCCAGGCCCAGATAGCCCGCCAGCACCTGCTCCAGGGGGCCGCTGACCTCCCGGGTGGTGAGCTTGCCCTGTCCCCGGCCCGTCAGCTCGAAGATCCGCAGGGTGCCCAGGATCCCCGGATGCACCGTGAATTTGTCCACGTCCACCTGGGTGAACACGGTATCCAGATGCATGAACGCCCGGGTGCTGGGGATTTCAAAAGCCAGCACCGTGTCGATCTCGGAGCTCTCGTCGGCGAAGATGGCCGATGCCAGCTGCTCGATGGCCTCCGGCTGGGTCCGCTGGGAGATACCCACTCCCAGCACCCGGCGGCTCAGGTTCAGGATGTCCCCGCCCTCGATCCAGAAATACTGGTCCGGCGTATAGTACAGAGGCACCTGCCCGGCGTAGTCCGGATGATGCCGCAGCACATAGTCGCCGTACAGGGTCTCCCGGTTGCGGGTGTCCGTGAACATATGGTTCAGGCTCACGCCCCGGCCGATGCAGGCGAAGGGGTCCCGGGTGAAATACAGGTTGGGGATCGGCGGCATCAGGAACCGGGCTCCGGTGTGCACCAGGCTGGACAGCCGTCCCTGCTCGTTGGGGAACACATCCTGATACGACACGCCCTCCATGGTTTTCAGCACCAGCTCCAGGGGGTCCTGGATATCCAGCAGATACCGCTTCAGGTCGCCCCGGTATCCCATGGCGGTGCTGCCGGCCCGGCGGATGGTCTCCTCCACAAACCGGCGGCGCAGCTCCTCGTCTCCTGCCAGCACCTGGGCCGTCAGGTCCTCCAGATAGACCACCTCCGCCCCGTTGTCCCGCAGGATCTGGGCAAAGCAGTCGTGCTCCCGCTGAGCGCCGTACAGATAGGGAATATCGTCAAACAGCAGCTGGCCCATGGTATTGGGGCTCAGATGCTCCAGCTCCCGGCCCGGCCGCTGCAGAAGCACCCGCTTCAAAGGGCCGATCTCGCTTTTAACGCAAATGGGCATGGAATTTCCTCCTCTCCAGTTCCCCCCTATTTTACCAGATTTCCGGTCCGATTTCTCACCCTGACGCGGCCCGATTTTTGTATTTTAACCGATGTTTTGTCCCGGTACTTTGACACTTTATTGTAATAATACTCGCTTCCCACCGGGTTACTCTGTAATTTCATGCGTTTTTTGCCCGTCCGTCCAGGTAAAACAGGCCGTTTTTGTACAAGTTTTTCTGCGCAAAATGTCCCATTCCCCCTTGGCAGCGCCGCCCGTATGTGGTAAAATAGCCCCCATAAGGAGGGGATATTCATGAAGCAGACCATCGCCCTGCAAACCCCCGGCCGGTCCGACCTGGACCAAAGCAGCCTGTTCTCTTTTGACCAATTCACCGCCGCCCGGCCCACGGCCCCGGTGATCCACCGGGACGCCCGGTTTCTCCTGGTCCGCAGCGGCAGCGGCGTTATCCGGCTCCAGGGCCGGGAGTATCCCCTGTCCGCCGGAAGCCTGGCGGCCATCCTGCCCTGGCAGATCAGCGAGATCGTCCGGGTGGACGAGCCGTTGGCCTGCAGCGTCATCGCCTATCACTACGACACCGTGGCCCGGGCCGCCCATCTGTTCCGCGGCGAGGATGGCCAGCCCATGCCCATGGCCCGGCTGATGGAGACGGTGCCGGTGCTGGAGCTGTCTCCCCGGCAGCGGGTGGAGGCCGGACGCATTGCTGACGGTCTGTCCCGGGAGCTGGGTCTTGCGTCCCTTCAGGAGGAGGGACAGCTGTTTTCCAGTCTCAATGCCGTGAGCCTGCTGGTGCAGCTGACGGTGCTGTTTGCCCGGCAGGCCCTGGCGGCGGACCGCCCCGCTGATGCCCAGGGGCCCGACCACCGGGAGCTGCTGCGGTATATGTACCTCCACTGCGGCCAGAAGCTGACGCTCCAGCAGCTGGCGGATGTGTTCGGGTGCAGCCGGTCCACTGTCAGCGCCCGGATCACCGCCATGACGGGGCTGTCCTTTTTCGACCTGCTCAACGAAATGCGCATCGGCAAAACCGCCGACTATCTGCTGTATACGGACCTGACCCTGAAGGAGCTGGCGGAAATTCTGGGCTATGTGGACGAGTCCCACATCTCCAAGGTGTTTGCCGCCCGGCTGGGCACCCGCATCGGCCAGTACCGGGCCACCTATCAGAAGGTGCAGAACATCTGCCAGATTGAGGAGAGCCGCCTGGGGTACAGTCTGGTGCAGCACATCTGCCGTCACTACCGGGAGGACCTCAGCGCCGCCGGGGTGGCCCGGGCCTTCGGCATTTCCGTCCAGCAGCTCAACCGCACCCTGCTGTGCCAGGTGGAGCTGAATTTTGAGGATTTCCTGGCCCTGATCCGGGTGAACCGGGCCTGTAAGCTGCTGACCACCACCCGCATGACGGTGCTGGACATTGCCCTGGAGGTGGGCTACCGCAACGCCAAGACCCTGAACCGGAATTTCCTGAAATACCGCCTCATGACCCCCAGCGCCTACCGCGCCGCCAACTCCGGCCAGTAAATTCTCCTCTCCCCTGCTGCAAAAAACCCGCTGCCGTTCTCCCGGCAGCGGGTTTTTATGCGGCCCGCCGGGGACGTCGGCCCCTACAGGCGCTCTATCGGCGATTCTCTGCCGCGATAACCACCGTTCCCTTCCCCCTTGCAAATCCCCGGAAAATAGGGTATACTGACCCTGGAAAATATAAAAAAGGAGCGTGCATTATGGCCGTTTTGAATCATCTGGAGCCCCAGCGTGTTTTTCGTTTCTTCGAGGAGCTGTGCGCCATCCCCCACGGTTCCGGCAACACCAAGGCCGTCAGCGACTGGCTGGTGGACTTTGCCAAGGCCCGGGGCCTGCGGTATGTCCAGGACCAGCTGAACAACGTGGTGATCTTCCGGGACGCCACCCCCGGCTATGAGTCGGCGGAGCCTGTGATCCTCCAGGGTCACATGGACATGGTCTGCGAAAAGGAGCCCGGCTGCACCAAGGACATGGCCGCCGAGGGCCTGGACCTGGTGCTGGAGGGCGACACCGTTTCCGCCAGGGGCACCACCCTGGGCGGCGACGACGGCATTGCCGTGGCCATGGCCATGGCCATTCTGGACGATGATTCCCTGTCCCACCCGGCCATCGAGGCCATCTTCACCGTGGACGAGGAAACCGGTATGTATGGCGCCGAGGGCCTGGACGTGTCCGTTCTCAAGGGCCGCCGGATGCTGAACATGGACTCCGAGGACGAGGGCATTTTCACCGTCAGCTGCGCCGGCGGTGCCCGGGCCGACTGCTGCCTGCCCGTGACCCGCAGTGCCTTCAGCGCCCCGGTGCTGGAGATCTCCGTCACCGGCCTGGTGGGCGGTCACTCCGGCGCGGAGATCGACAAGGGCCGGGCCAACAGCAGTATGCTGCTGGGCCGGGTGCTGTGCGCCCTGGAGGAAAAGACCGACCTGCGGGTCATCTCCGTCTGCGGCGGTCTCAAGGACAACGCCATTCCCACCGGATCTGTTGCCCTGGTGGCCGCCGGCGCTGCCGCCGCCCAGGCCGTCTGCGCCGAAATGGACGCCGCCTTCAAAAAGGAATACCGGGTCAACGACCCGGCCATCACCGTCTCCGTCCGCCCGGCGGAAACTGACCTGCTGCCCCTGGATGAAAGCTCCAGCCGCAGCGTGGTGTGTATGCTCACCTGCCTGCCCAACGGCATCCAGGCCATGAGCGCCGATATGCCCGGCCTGGTGCAGACCTCCCTGAACCTGGGCATCCTCACCACCGGGGACGACGCCGTTCACGCCTCCTTCAGCGTCCGCAGCAGCGTGGCCACCCAGAAGCAGATGCTCATCCAGCGCCTTCGCTCCCTGATGGAGCGGCTGGGCGGCTCCGTCAGCACCCACGGCGAATACCCCGGCTGGGAGTATATGCCCCAGTCCCCCCTGCGGGACCTGATGGTTCAGGTGTTCACCGACCAGTATGGCTACGCCCCCAAGGTGGAGGCCATCCACGCCGGTCTGGAGTGCGGTCTGTTCTCCGCCAAGCTGCCGGGTCTGGACTGCGTGTCCTTCGGTCCCGATCTGAAGGAAATTCACACCTTCCGGGAGTCCATGTCCGTGGCCTCCGTGCAGCGGGTGTACGCCATGGTAGTGGAGACCCTCAAGCGTATGCATTGACCCGGTGTGTCCCTGCCCTGTCCCGGGTCAGAACCCGGGACATCCCAGGGTGTATCGGGACAAAATTCGCGATAAATGAGGTAAGTTCATGTTTTATATCTGGTGGCCCGCGTATATTGTCCCGGGCCTGATGGTGCTGGCGGGCTTTGCGGGGCAGCTGCTGCCGGGCCGGAAATACCGCAGTCCCCAGGGCCCCCTGGCTCCCGAGCGGCAGAAATTCGCCGACAGCCTGTTTCTGAAGCTGCTGCGGCAGTTCGGCCTGGTCTTTGCGGCCCTGTCGTTTATGATTATGCGTTCTGTGCGGCTGGTGGCCAGCACTGGGCAGCAGATTCTGCTGTATATCGCCGTAATTCTGCAAATTATCGGGGCGGTGGCCCTGATATTGCCGGTGGAGCGCAATCTAAAAGCGTATTTTGACGACCAGGAGGATGAAACATGAGCATCACCGAGCTGGCTCCGGCCAAGCTGAACCTGACCCTGGACGTAGGGGCCCGCCGCCCGGACGGGTACCACGAGATCACCTCCGTCATGCAGAGCGCCGCTCTATATGACGTTGTGACGCTGAAAGCCGTTGAAACAGACGATATTGTGGTGGAATGCCCCGGCACCGACCTGCCCACCGGGCCGGACAACCTGGCCTGGAAAGCGGCGGACGTCTTTTTTCAGGAGACAAATATCCCCCGCACGGGGATTTTCATCCGATTGGAGAAGAAGATCCCCTCCCAGGCCGGTCTTGGAGGCGGCAGCAGTGACGCCGCCGCCGTATTGCGAGGCATGAGGCGTTTATTCGGCGCAAATGTGTCCGATGAAGCGTTAGAAGCCATGGCCGCCCGGGTGGGCAGCGACGTTCCCTACTGTGTCCGGGGCGGAACCGCCCTGGCCCGGGGCCGGGGCGAACGGCTTACCGCTCTTTCGCCGCTTCCTATGTGCTGGTTCGTTATTGTGAAGCCCCCGGTGGCCCACTCCACTGCTGTGATGTTCCGGAAGCTGGACGAGATCGCCATTGCAAACCGCCCGGATTCCGATGCCATGGCCAAAGCACTGGAAATTGGCGACCTGGCGCATATTTGCCGTCTGGTGGGGAACGTTTTTGAGCAGGCCCTGCCGGAGGACAGCGAAGTTTTCACCATTCGCCGCCAGCTTTCCCGTCTGGGAGCCGACGCCGCGTGCATGACCGGCTCCGGTTCCGCCGTGATGGGGCTGTTCCGCCGGGAGGAAACCGCCCGGCTGGCCGCCCGGGAGCTGGAAAAATCCTATCCCCTGACTTTTTTGGCCCCCCGGCTGTGAAACCGGTATAAAATACGAAAACGCCGTCCATACTGTAGGAAATTCCTGCATAGGACGGTGTTTTTGTATGAAAAAATCGCATTTCCGATACTGGGAGCTGGCGCTGCTGCTGGCCCTGGCCGTGACCATTCTGTGGGGGACGGCGTCCCTGGGGCAGCAGGAGGAGCTGGGCCGGAAGGTCATCCGCCTCCACGTCATCGCCAACTCCGACTCCCCGGAGGACCAGGCCCTGAAGCTGCGGGTCCGGGACCGGGTGCTGGCCCGGGCCCAGGAAATTCTGGAGCAGTCGGCGGACATGGAGCAGGCGGAGCAGGCCCTGACCGCCGCCCTGCCGGAGCTGACCCGGGAGGCCCGGGAAACCCTGGCGGCAGAGGGCTGCGCCCAGCCGATCCAGGCCCGGCTGGAGCCGGCGGAGTTCCCCACCAAGGACTATGACGGCTTCTCCCTGCCCGCCGGGAAATACCTGGCCCTGCGGGTGATCATCGGCCAGGGAGCGGGGCAGAACTGGTGGTGCGTGGTGTTTCCGCCTCTGTGCACTGCCGCCGCCTGCCAGTGGCAGGACGCGGGACGGGCCGCCGGGTTGGAGGAGGATGATCTGTCCCTGATGGCGGAGGAGGACGCCGGGTACGAGCTCCGGTTCCGGTCGGTGGAGCTGTGGGAAATGCTGCGCCAGTGGCTGGGGAAATAAGGGGGCGGATACATCTGGTCTTAGGGGCGGGGCAGAGCCCACGCCCCTGCACAGCAGCCATCGGCGAAGGGCCAGCAATGCTCCGACGCCCGGCAGGAGGAAGTCTGCCGGGCGTCGGAGCAAAGTGTATGTGTGGAGGGTAATTGTGTGGTAAGAGGGGGGCTTATTCGCCGCAGAGCTTCTTCAGCCGGGCCAGGCGGCGGTCGGTGAACTCCTGCAGCTCCTCGATATCCTGCTCCGTCAGGTGACGGAACTTCTTGAAGCGGGTGACAAACTCCTTGACGGGCTTGGGGTTCTTCACGTCCACAGACATCTTGAACACGCCGTTTTCCACCTCGTACAGGGGGGCGAAGTTGGTCTCCACCGCCAGGCGGGCCACCTCGATGCTCTCATCGGACTTGCAGCCCCAGCCGGTGACGCAGGGGTTGTACACATGCAGGTACACCAGGCCGTTGTCCACGGCCATGGCCTTCTCCAGCTTGCGGACCATATCGGGGATATAGGCGGGGCTCATGGTGGCCATATAGGGCACATCGTGCATGGCCATGATCATGGGGAAGTCCTTCTTGTTCTGCTTCTTGCCGCCGTGGCCGTTGATAACGGGGGTGGTGGAGGTCCAGGCACCCTTGGTGGTGGAGCCGCTGCGCTGATAACCGGTGTTCATGTAGCCCTCGTTATCATAGCAGATATAGATGATCTTGTCGCCGCGCTCCGCCGCGCCGGACAGGCACTGCATGCCGGCGTCCACGGAGGCGCCGTCGCCGGCAAAGGCCACCACATTGACCTTGCGGCCGATGCGCTCATAGTGCATCTTGATACCGGCCAGCATGGAGGCCACGTTGTCCAGCAGGGGGAAGAACACGGGGGTCTTGGCGCCGGACTCCTTGTCCCAGCCCACGACGCCCACGCCGCCCATGCATCCGGGAGGCACGGCGAAGATGGTGTTGGGGCCCAGCACCTTCATGCAGGTGCGCAGAGTCAGCTCCACGTTGCAGCCCACGCAGGCGGATACGCCCGGGGAGATCTGGTCCTCATAGGTTGCCAGCTTTTCAATAACATTCATGACAGTTCCTCCTTACAGACCCATGACCTCGCGGTTGAGCCAGACCGTGTCGTGCTTGCCGGTCTTGCCGTCCTGAGCGATGATCTTGTCGATGGCATAGTCGATATGGGTGGCGGTGATGTCCTCGCCGCCGAGACCGGCGATAAAGGGAACGTTGGGGACGAAGGATGCAGCCCGGTTCATGGAGGCGCAGATCTCCTCATAGATGATGCCGGTGTTCCAGCCGAAGGACACGTTGCGGTCCACCACGCCGAAGGCCCGCTTGCCGGAGAGCACCTTGGCCACCCGGTCGCAGGGGAAGGGACGGACCATGCGCATCTTCAGCAGGCCCACCTTCTTGCCGTCGGCCCGGGCCTTGTCCACCCGGTCCTTGGCAACGCCGGTCATGGAGCCCATGGTGACGATGACGTAATCCGCGTCGTCGCAGCGGTACTCCTCCACGGCGCCGCCGTAGCTGCGGCCGAACTTCTCGCCGTACACCTTGTCCAGCTCCTCCAGGAGCTTCAGGGCGTTCTGCTGGCCCATCATGTGCTTGAGGCGGTATTCGGTCAGCAGGTTGCCGTTGGTCAGGGGGTCAACGGCCATGGGACGCCGGGGATCCAGGATGATGTGCTCGGGCACATACTTGGGCAGGAACTCGTCCACCTGCTCCTGGGTGGGAATCTCCACCCGCTCGGACATGTGGGACAGATAGAAGCCGTCGAAGCAGACGTTGATGGGCAGCAGGACGTTCTTGTCCTCGGCAATGCGGTAGGCCATGATCATGGTGTCCAGGATCTCCTGGTTGTCCTCCACATAGATCTGCAGCCAGCCGGCGTCACGGACGGTCAGGGAGTCCTGGGGACCGCCCCACAGGGTCTGGGGAGAGATCATCTCGCGGTTGGCCACGGCCATGACCACCGGCAGACGCAGGGTGGAGGCCCGGAAATAGGGCTCATACATCAGGGACAGGCCCTGGGAGGCGCTGGCGGTGAACACGCGGGAGCCGGCCAGGGACGCGCCGGTGACAACGCTCATGGCGGACAGCTCGCTCTCCACCTCGCTGACGCTGCTGTCCAGCTTGCCGCCGGTGACGAAGTCGGCCAGATACTCCACGATGGGAGTCTGGGGGGTGATGGGATAGGCGGCGATGATATCGGGACGGCACAGTGCCGCGCCGATGGCGGCAGCCATATTGCCGTTGATGACCTGAATGTCAGCCATTAGTTCTCCTCCTTTACCGGCTGCATGGTGATGGCGCCCTTCTTGCACTCGTGGGCACAGATACCGCAGCCCTTGCAGTAATCGTAGCAGATCTCGAACGAACCGTCCTCGTGGCGGCGGATGGAGTTAACGGGACAGTACATCAGGCACATGCCGCACTTGACGCACTTGTCGGTGTCCATCACGGGCTTGCGGGTCCGCCATTTACCGGTCTGGATAATGTGCAGGCCCTCCGGTCCGATGGGGACGATGTAATCACTGATAAATTTCATGGTGTTCCTCCCCTTATTCAAACGTGTACAGCTTCACTTCGTTATAGCCGCGGCGGAAGGTCTCCACGTTCTTCTCGCCGAAGAAGCGGCAGATGACCTTTTCCAGCTCGTCCTTGTCCACCCAGCCGGTGGCACGGACGAAGGCGCCCAGCATGATGGTGTTGGTGATGGGACGGCCCAGCATCTCCAGGGCGATGGAGGTGGCGTCCAGCCAGGCCACGGTCTTGACGTTGGGATTTTTCACCAGGTCCGCGCCGTTTTCGGCCTTGGTGTTGACGATGAAATAGGAGTTCTCTGTCAGGCCGTCGAACACCGGGGCGGAGATCAGCAGGCTGGGATCCAGCACCAGGGTGCAGTTGGGATGATAGACCTGGTTCTTGGGACGGATCTTCTCATCGCCCAGGCGCACATAGGACGTGACCGGCGCGCCCTGGCGCTCGAAGCCGAAAAACGGGATGGAATTGCCGTATTTTCCACTGGCTACCGCAGCGTGGACCAGCATTTCGCCGGCCTTCACCGTGCCCAGACCGCCGATGCCGTGGAGTCTGATTTCTTTCATATCGCTACGCTCCTTCATATTCCGCATGTGCGGCGTTTTACTTTTTCATGACCACCATGGCGTCCACGGCGGTGGCCGGACGGCCGTCGCCATAGAGCATCAGGGGATTGATGTCCACCTCGGTGATCTCCGGGTGCTCCTCCACCAGGCGGGACAGGCACATCAGGGCCTCCACGATCTCCTCCCGGCGGTACTGCTGGCCCCGCAGGCCCTGGCAGGCCTTGGCCAGCGGCGTTTCATCGATCATATCCTCGGCATCCTGGCGGGTGATAGGCAGCACACGCAGGGACACCGCGTGCAGCAGCTCCACCAGCACGCCGCCCAGGCCCGCCATGATCACATGGCCGAACTGGGGATCCGTGCTGACGCCCAGCAGGACCTCGAAGCCCTTGGGCAGCATCTGCTCGGCCAGAACGCCCTGGACCCGGGCCCCGGGAGCATTTTGGGCGGCGTTGGCCATGATGGTGTCGTAGGCGGCCTGCATGCCGTCCACGTCCGTGACGTTCAGCACCACGCAGCCCACGTCGGTTTTGTGGAGAATGTCGTCGGACAGGACCTTCATGGCCACGGGGAAGCCCAGCTGACGGGAGGCGGCCTCGAAGGCGGCCCGGTCGGGCTTGTCCAGCAGCACGGAGGCCACCATCCGCACGCCGCAGGAGGACAGAAGGCTGCTGCTGTCGCGCTCGTTCAGAGCGACGGTATTCTTTTCAGACATGGCTCAGTCCTCCTTCTGCCGCCGACGAAAGGCGGCGTAATTGCACATATTCTTCGCTGCCAGGACGGCCTTGTCCGGGGCGTCGAAGGTACACAGGCCCGCCTGCTCCATGATGCGCCGGGCCGGAGAGGTATAAGCGCCGGCCATGACGCAGTAGAACACAGGCTTTTCCTGGGCCTGGGGGGTGGTTTCGGTCATCTTCACCAGCTCACGGGCCAGCTCCTCCTGGGGCAGGAAGGTGGGCACCACCGTGATAAACACCACGGCGTCCACGTTTTCGTCCTGCAGGACGATCTGGAGGCCATCCACATGGTTGCGCACGGAGGCGGAGGCGGTGATATCCGCGTAGCCCTCCGGGTGGCAGATGTTGGCCATGGGCTGCTGGGTGGCGGCCAGGCGGGCCTTGGTATCGTCGGACACCAGGGGCATCTTCAGCTGGGGCCACCGGGCGATGGCGTCGGTGCAGTAGATGCCGGGGCCGCCGGCCTGGGAATACAGGAACAGATTGCCGCCGCCGGGCAGGGGCAGACGGTCGAAGGCCTGGAGGGTGTCGATGAGCTCGTCGATGGTGTCCACCCGGACCACGCCGGTCTGCTTGAACATGGCGTCGTACACGGCGTCGGACCCGGCCATGGAGCCGGTGTGGGAATTGGCGGCTGCGCCGCCCAGGGCGCTGCGGCCCACCTTCAGCACCACGATGGGCTTTTTGCGGCTGACCCGCTTCAGGGTCTCGGCCAGCTCACGGCCGTTGCCGCAGCCCTCCATATAGATGCCGATGACCCGGGTGGAGTCGTCGGTCTCGAAATAGTTCAGCAGGTCCACAAAGTCCACATCGGCCATATTGCCGATGGAGATGAACTTGTTATACAGCACCGGCTCCACCCGTCCGGCGCCCTCCATCAGGATGGTGCTGGCCAGAGCGCCGCTCTGGGAGATGAAGGTGATGCCGCTGGGCTGGCCGAAGGACGAGAAGGGCACGCCGGTGTCCACGAAGGTGGTATCCACCAGGCTGCGGTTGTCGATGACGCCGATGCAGTTGGGGCCCACCACCCGGATGCCGTATTTCTCCGCCGTGCGCATCAGGCGGGCCTGGCGGTCGATGCCCTCGGGGGTCTTGGTCTCGGCGTAGTCCGCCGCGGCGCAGACGATGAACTTTACATCGCCCTTTTCCTCCATGCGGCGGTCCAGATCGTCCATGACGCTGTAGATCATCCGGGAGGGCATGATCAGGACCACCAGGTCCACATGGCCCTCCACCTCCGCCAGGGAGGGGGAGCAGGGATAGCCCAGGATCTCCGTTTCCTTGGGATTCACCGGATACACCTTTCCGGGGTAGCCCTTTTCCCGCATGTTGCGGATCGCCACAAAGCCGGCCTTCCCCGGGTTGGAGGAAGCGCCCACCACGGCGATGCCGTCAGGCTGGAATAATTGCTTCATGCTTGTTCTCACCTCAAAATTCAGGATTCCTGCATGGGGTCAGGAGAGGCCCCACTGACCGCCGTCCAGAATGCCCACCACGGCCATGTCCACCGGGGCCTCCGCACACTTGCAGGCGTAGCGTGCGTTGCTGCCCCGGGTCACCAGAACGAAGTTGCCCTCGCCGCAGCCGATGGTGTCCGCTGCGGCAAACACCGGGCCGTCTGCCTCCAGGCTGCCCCGGTCGTTCAGAGCTGCCGCCTGGACCAGCACGATGCTGTGGCCCACCAGCTTCTCGTTTTTCACGGTGGAAATGATCTTTCCGATCACCTTGCATACATACATGACTCAGTTCCTCCTCGTTTTGTCCATATGCAGGCAAAGCATTCCGTTTATCTGCTTATAGCCTGACATATTTTCGGGGAAATGTCTGTCATTTCCATTACATTTTTGCGCTTTTGTTCCGCCGGGGGGTCAGTGCTCCAGCACCTGGCCCCGCTGGAGGTCGTCGGTAAGCTGGCCGTTCCAGGCGGCGATATGGCCGCCCTTGATGGTGGCCACCGGCCAGCCCCGCAGGGTGCGGCCCTGGAACAGGGAGAAGTCCGAACGGCTCAGCAGCTGGCGGGGGTCCACGGTGCGGGCGGCCCGCAGGTCCACCAGCACCAGGTCCGCGTCGCTGCCGGGGAGAATGGTCCCCTTCCGGGGATATACGCCGAAGATCCTGGCGGGGTTCATGGTCATCAGGGGCACCAGCTTCTCAATGGGCAGCTCCTGGCGATAAATGCCCTCGTCCAGGACGCTGACCAGGTGGGTACCCAGGGTGGGATATCCGGCTCCGGCCTCCCGCATGCCGGAGGACACCTGCTTTTCACCGGCGGTGAGCACGGTGTTGTCGGTGCCGATGGTGTCGATGAGGCCGCTGCGGATGCCGTCCCAGAGGGCCTTGCGGCTCTCCGGCTCACGGATGGGCGGCAGCATCTTGCCGTAGGCCCCGATGGGGCTGTCGGTATCCAGGCAGAGATAGGGGGAGGTGGTCTCCACATAGAGGTTGGGGTGCTTGTCGGCGGCCAGGGCCTCCATGGCCTCCCGGGTGGAGCTGTGGACCACATAGGTGCGCACGCCCATTTCCCGGGCAAAGTACGCCGCCCGGCGGACGGCCTCGCCTTCGGCCAGGTTGGGGTGGGTGCGGTTCCAGTCGGCCAGGGTGTCCAGCGGCTGGGACTGCATATCCTCCGTGGCATAGTCGCAGATGGAGGTGTTTTCGCAGTGGATGCTGAGGATGGGGTGGGCCGTGGGAGGCAGCTGCTTCATGCGCTGCATCAGCCGGATGATGAAGCCGTCCTCCTGGTGGGGGTACAGGCCCGGCACGCCGCACATGTACACCTTGAAGGAGTTCATGCCCTGGCGGGAATACAGGGGCAGCTCGTCGATCTGCTGCTGCTCCCGCAGGGAGAAGTGGGGGATCATGTCCACCCGGGACAGCTGGGACACCTCCCGGCGCAGGCGGTCGATCACCGGCAGATAGCTGCCGGGCTGATTGAAGTAGGTGCCGATGGTGGTGACGCCCCCCAGGATGGCGGAGCGGGTCTCGCTCTCCAGCTCCTGGCCGAAGGGCACCGCCAGGCCCAGGTGGGTGTGGGGGTCGATGATCCCCGGCAGCACATACAGGCCGGAGGCGTCGATGACCCGGCGGCCCCGGGGCACCTCCGCCGTCAGGGCGGCGATCTTCCCGCCCCGGACGCACACATTCAGCGGCAGGCAGCCCATCTCCGGCAGCACGCAGGTGCCGCCCAGGATGACCAGGTCATACTCCTCACCGCCTCCTCCGGCGGCCTGGGGCCGCAGGGGCGCGGCGGGCGCGGGCCGGGATACGGAGGCCGGCTGCGGCGCAGCC
>OFMU01000306.1_pt1 | contig 35507 bp, 28 predicted proteins | sample 1541861 | NCBI WGS metagenome assembly OFMU01 (sample SAMN04209238, study PRJEB22552) | human gut metagenome | biome: gut; material: feces | host: Homo sapiens | place: USA: Oklahoma
CTCCTTTCCGTAGGGGGAATGTGTTTTTGGGTGAAATCATTGTAAACCCTACCGGGGTCGAGATTCAATACTAAATAAGTTAACAGAGCGAAATATTTTTATAGAGGTGATTTTTATGAAAGATGGTCATATACATTCACATTATTGTCCTCATGGGACAAGTGATTCTTTTGAAATGTACATAGAAAATGCTATAAAAAACGGATATGATGAGATAAGTTTTACCGAGCATTTTCCATTACCTGATGGATTTGTAGATCCTTCTCCAGAGCAGGATAGCACACCTTCTGTTGAAGCTTTTGAACGGTATTTAGATGAGGCTGAGGAAATGAAAAAGAAATATCGGGATAAGATAAAGATAAATGTCGGTACTGAAGTAGATTATCTTGAAGGTTATGAAGAACAGATAAAAAATAATTTAGAAAAATACGGAAAGAGATTGGATGATGCTTTACTGTCTGTTCATAATATGAAAATTTGTGGTGAATTTGTATGTATTGATTATAGCACAGAGGAATTTAAAAGAATTTCAGATTTAGCAGGAGGAGTTGACAAGCTTTATAGAAAATACTATGAAACAGTTAAAAAAGCTGTAGAATCTGATTTAGGAGAGCATAAGCCAAAGAGATTTGGGCATTTAAATCTAATAAGAAAGTTCTGCAAGGTGTTTGAGTATGATTATAGTGAACAAGATATTTTAGAAGATATAATGAAAGCATTAAAAGAAAATGAATTTGAGCTTGATTTAAATGTATCTGGAATTAGAAATCCATACTGTGGTGAGATATATGTTTCAGGATATTTAAAAGAATTAGCTGATAAATACGATATAAAAACTGTTTTAGGATCTGATTCACATACAGCTGAAACAATAGTGAGTAGAGAAGAATATGAAAAATTTACTAAGTAATTAAATAATATTAAGAAAATAAATAGATTATAGCCGTTTCTATATTAAAAGATATTGACTAAGTTAGTTTAATAATGTAGAATATAGAGAGTATTTGGAGAAGTACTCAAGAGGCTATAAGAGGAGCCCCTGCTAAGGGTTTAGGCTGGGTAACACCGGTGCGAGGGTTCGAATCCCTCCTTCTCCGCCAGTGTGAAGACCTTTTAAAAAGGTCTTTTTTTATTGTAAAAATTAGTAATAATAAAAAAGTGAGTAGAATTTTGGTAATCTACTCACTTTTTTATTATATTTATAGAGATGTTATAAATAAAAACTTTTGGAATAATGACAAAATCTTTTTTTAAGAAAATTTATGATATACTAATAGAGTGTGTAAATTCTAAGTAAAGAAAAAATTAAACATAAATTAAAAGATAATGATACGAGAGGTGACTTATGGACGGAAAAGGATTAAAGATTTCTGATATATTTCAGAGGACTAGAACTATAAAAAATAGGCTTATTTTGGATTCACTTATGGTCGGAATAATAACAGGTGTTGTTATAGTTGTTTATAGAATATTAGCGTCAAAATTAGCTGTATTTTTTAATTATCTTTATGGATATGCGGATAAAAATATACTTATGATACCAGCGGTGTTTATATTACTTGCGGCATCGGCTTTTGTAGTTGCAGAATTTGTAAAGAAAGAGCCTATGATTTCGGGAAGTGGTATACCACAGTTAGAGGGAATACTTTCAAGAAAATTAAGCATAAACCGGATGAAGGTATTATTTTATAAGTTTGTAGGGGGAGTAATCTGCTTAGGAGCAGGTCTTTCTGTAGGTAGAGAGGGTCCTTCTGTTCAGATGGGTGGATGTATAGGTGAAGAATTCTCTAAAAGAGGGAAGAAGCCAGACTATGAAGAAGTGTATCTAACTACCTGTGGTGCAAGTGCAGGTCTTTCAGCAGCATTTAATGCTCCTATGTCAGGAGTTATGTTTGCACTTGAAGAAGCACATAAAAACTTTTCTCCAATGATTTTATTATCTGCTATGATTGCATCACTTACTGCGGACTGTGTTGCAAAGCAATTCTTTGGGATAATCCCATCTTTAAAATTCAATCAGTTAAATATAATGCCGATAAAATATTATTGGGTACTAATAATATTAGGAATAGCAGTAGGAATTAGTGGTGTTATATTCAATAGTGGAATATTAAAAACTCAAAAGATGTTTAAAGAAAGTAAATTAAATAGATATGTAAAAATAATGATACCATTTTTTGTTACAGGTATTATAGGTATGATTTCTCCAATACTTACAGGTGGGGGACATGAGCTAATAATGGAGCTTCAGAGCACAGATTTTATGCTTATGACATTAGTTGTATTTTTAGTGGTTAAATTTATTTTTACATTTGTATGTTTTGGTTCAGGAGTGCCAGGAGGTATATTCTTCCCACTTTTAGTACTTGGTGCGCTTGTAGGAAATATAGTTGGACTTATATCAATAAGATACCTTGGAATTCCTACTATATATATAATGAACTTTGTTGTACTTGCAATGGCAGGACATTTTGCAGCAATAGTAAAGGCACCAATAACAGGTATAATACTAATTTCTGAAATGACGGGATCTCTTGCTCATTTACTACCACTTGCAATAGTCAGTGTAGTTGCGCAGTTGACAGCAGATGTATTAAAAGGAGAACCTATATATGAAAGCCTACTTGATAGACTTCTTGCTAGGGAACACAGTGCAAACGAATATAAAGGTGCGTCTAAACAGAAAACATTACTTGAGGTTTCAATCGATATGGATTGTATGGCTGATGGTAAAAAGATAAAAGATATAAAATGGCCAGAAACATCTTTAATAGTTGCTGTAAATAGGGGAGAAAAGGAAATAATTCCAAAAGGTGATTTAACGCTTATACATGGCGATTTAATAACCGTAATGACCTCACAGGATAACTCTCCATACGTACTAGAGGAATTAAAAACAATATCGACGCTTACGACTGTAAATGAATAGATATAAAAATAAGAATAGATGTAGATAATTATAATAGATAAGAATTTTAAGAAAGGAGGAGAGGTGTATGAATTTAGATAGCTTAAATAAAAATCAATTAAAGGCTGTAGAACATATAGAAGGTCCATGTATGGTTCTTGCAGGTCCAGGTTCTGGAAAGACTAGAGTTATAACATATAGAATTGCAAATATGGTTATCAACAAAAATATTCCAGGAGCTAGGATATTGGCGATAAGTTTTACAAAGGCTTCATCTATGGAAATGAAAAATAGATTGATGGCAATATCAAATGATGTGAGATTAGCTAAAGTTACATGTGGTACTTTCCACTCTGTATTTTTTAGGATGTTGAGATATTTTGAAAATCTGCAGCTAAAAAGTATAGTTGATGATAAAGAGAAAAGATACGCTATAAAAAATATAATAAAAAATTTAAAAATAGAAAATACAGATGACGATGAAACAATTACTCAGATAATGACAGAGATTTCATATATAAAAAATGAGCTAATGAGTCCTTCTGATTTCAATTCGGATGTACTTACAAAAGATGATTTTACAAGAGTATATTCTATGTATGAGGCATATAAAGAAAATGTGAGAAAGATAGACTTTGACGATATGCTCATTAGAACATATTATATGCTTAAAGAATATCCAAATAGATTGGAATTTGTTAGAAATGTATATAAATACATACTTATAGATGAGTTTCAGGATATAAATAGAGTACAGTTTGAGATTATAAGAATGATTGCAAATCCTTTAAATAATATATTTGCTGTGGGAGATGAGGACCAGAGTATTTATGGATTTAGAGGAGCTAGACCAGATTTTCTTTTAGAATTTGAAAAGTACTTTGAAGGGACTGAGAAAATTTTTCTTGATGTAAATTATCGTTCTAAAAAAGAGATAATAGATATATCAAATAGCTTAATTAAAAACAACTTAAATAGATTTGAGAAGACTATAAAATGTGCGTCTGGGGAAGGGGCTTCTGTTAGATATATAGAGCCATACGATCCAGAAGAAGAAGCTACATTTATAGCTAAGGAAATTCAGAAAAAAGTACAAGAAAATGACGATGAATACAGCGAATATGCAGTCATATACAGGACAAATATACAGTCGAGAGCTCTTGTAGATGTATTTATGAATATGAGAATTCCTTTTAGTGTAAAAGATTCTGTAGTGACTATATACAGTCATTGGGCTATTTGTGACATTATATCATATTTAAAATTGGCATTAGATCCTAATAGGAATATAGATTGGGAGAGAATAATCAATAGACCTCTTAGATATATTCCAAAAGTAGCTATATCAAAGGCAAAGGCGTCTAAAAACTTTATCGGATGCCTTATGTCTGAATGTGATTTAAAAAAGATACAGATTAGGACTTTAGAAGAACTAGATATAGATATGGGATATATAAAAACTTTGCAGCCTAAGTACGCGATATCATATATAAGGTCCACTTTGGATTATGATAGATATATTCTGGATTACTGTCAAAATAGAAAAATTAAGCCAGCTGGAATTATAGAGATAATGAATGAATTTGAAAGCTCTGCTGTAAATTTCAAAACGATAAAAGAATTTTTAGAGCATATTGAAATGATAAAGAAAAAGGCAGAAGAAAACACTTTAAATTCGCAGCAAGATGGAGTAATATTTACTACAATGCACAGCGCAAAAGGGCTTGAGTTTGAAAATGTATATGTTATCGGAGCAAGTGAAGGAATTTCTCCACATGAAAAGACATATGATATTGAAGATGATGATAAAAAAGAATCTCAGATAGAGGAAGAAAGAAGACTCATGTATGTAGCGGTTACAAGAGCGAAAAATAATGTTTGTATAAGTTCTCCTAAAAATAGATACTCAAAAAAAATACAGGTATCTAGATTTGTAAAAGAGATGGAAGATACAAATAAAAGAGTAAAAATAAAGAAGTAAAAAAATTTTCAAAAAATTGTTGACAAAATAAAATAGTAAAAGTATAATAATAATCAACAACTGAAAGACATATAAATCCAGTGACAAAGAGAGTAGCCTATAATGGATTTCCAGCGAGTCGGAGTTTGGTGTGAGTCCGATAATGAAGTATAGAGTGAAGAGAACTTTTGAGGAGAATTCCAGAAATAATAGTATGGAATTAGGTCGCCCGCCTTAAGGGTTTGAGAGGGTAGGTAGAAATACTTATCAATAAGAGTGGTAACGCGGTTAATTCGTCTCTTAGTCTTCGGACTAAGAGATTTTTTTATTTCCAAATTCGAAAGACTAAAAAGAATTCACTAATTACTACATAGTATTTAAACCTATCAATAAGAGTGGTAACGCGGTTAATTCGTCTCTTAGCTAAGTAAAATTAGCTAGGGGATTTTTTTTATTACTTAAAACTGGACAGTTGTATCTGAACTACCAATTCAGATTGGCGACAAACTACCAAAATACCAAAAAACTAAAAAACAAAAAAAGGAAAAATTAAAAAAAGGAGTGGTTTCATATGAAAATGAAAAAATTAATCAGCTTAGGAATGGCAATGGTATTATCTTTAGGCTTAGTAGCTTGCAGTGGAGGAGAAGATAAAGAAGCTTCAACTTCATCGACATCAGACAAATTAGAACAGGTAAAAGAAAGTGGAAAATTAGTTGTAGGTATATATCCAGACTACCCACCATTTGAGTTCCACTCAACAGCTAATGGCTCAGATGAAATAGCAGGAGTTGATAAAGATCTAGGAGAAGCAATCGCTAAAGAATTAGGTGTAGAGGCAGAATTCAAAGAAATAACATTTGATGGACTTATAGGAGCATTAAAAGCAGATAAAATAGATATCGTACTTTCAGGAATGTCTCCAACTCCAGAAAGAGAAAAAAGCGTAGACTTCACAGATTTATACTACACTGGTAAAAACATAGTAGCAGTTAAAGAAGGAGAAGAAGATAAAATAAAATCAGTAGATGAATTAAAAAATCTTAAAATAGCAGTTCAGAAAGGTTCAATACAGGAAGCATATGTAACAAAACTTGGATGTACTTCTATAAAATCTCTTGAAGCTATACCAGATGTTATGACAGAACTTAAAAACGGAAATGTAGATGCAGTAGTAGTAAACGACACAGTTGGTATACTAAACATGCAGGAAATGGGTGGACTTGTTCAGGCTAACTTAGAACTTCCAGCAGGAGATTCTGAAGAAGGTATGGCAGCAGCTGTAAAACAGGACGACAACAACAAAGCTTTCTTAGAAGCAGTAAACAAAGCAGTAAACAACTTCAAAACTAATGAGTTTGAAAAATCATTAAAAGAAAATACAGATTTAGCAACAAAAGAAAATAAATAGTAACATATAAAAGCTGATTTTAAATAATAACTAAAATAAAAAAATAATAAAAAAATTTATAACGTGAAGGAGAGTAATTATTATGAAAATGAAAAAATTAGTAAGTTTAGGAATGGCAATGGTATTATCTTTAGGTTTAGTAGCTTGTGGTGGAGGAGAAAAAGAATCTTCTGAAGCAGCAGACAAACTAGATGCAGTAAAAGAAAGTGGTAAATTAGTAGTGGCTATGTCAGCTGACTATCCACCATTTGAATTCCATTCAACAAAAGACGGAGCAGACAAAGTTGCAGGTGTTGATGTTGACTTAGCAAATGCAGTAGCAAAAGAAATAGGTGTAGATGTAGAAGTAAAAGAAATGACATTTGATGGATTAGTAGGAGCATTAAAAGCAGACAAAGTTGATATGGTTATATCAGGAATGTCACCATCTCCAGAAAGAAAAGAAAATGTTGACTTCTCAGATGTATACTACACTGGTAAAAACGTACTTATAGTAAGAGAAGGTGAAGAAGATAAAATAACTTCTGAAGATCAGGTTAAATCAATGAAAGTTGCAGCTCAGAAAGGTTCAATACAGGAAACATACGCTAAAAAAATAGGATGTACTGGATTAAAATCTCTTGAATCAGTGCCAGATTTAATGATGGAACTTAAAAATGGAAATGTAGATGCAGTAATAGTTAATGATACAGTTGGTTTAATAAACGTAAATCAGATAGATGGTATAGCATTATCTAGCTTCAACTTACCAGAAGGTGACGCAGAAGAAAGTATGGCTATAGCAGTTAAAAAAGGAAACAACACAGCATACTTAGAAGCAATAAACAAAGCAGTAAAAGATTTCGTAGCTAACGATCTTCAGAAATCATTAGAAGACAATTCAGCTTTAGCTGCTCAGGAATAATAAGAAATAAATACGATAAAGAATAAGAATTCTTTTGTAAGGGGATAGGAGAGATATAACATGAGTTTTGATTTTGTAGGACCATATTTACCAACCTTTATGAAATCGACACTAACAACTATAGAAATATCATTTATAGCATTATTCTTCGGTTTTATAATAGGGCTTATACTTTGCTTAGCTAAAATGTCAAAAAATGGCATATTTAAAGCATTATCAACAATATATATAGAAGTAATTCGTGATACACCACTTTTAGTACAGTTATCAATCATATATTACGGACTTCCACAGATAGGAATTAATTTCCCAAGTTTATTTGGAATACCAAGTGACTTTATAGCAGGTGCTTTTGCATTATCTATAAACTCTGGTGCATACGTAGCAGAGATAATGAGATCTGGAATACAGTCAGTAGATAAAGGTCAGATGGAAGCAAGTAGATCTTTAGGACTTAGCTACTGGGCAACTATGAGACATGTAATAGTTCCTCAGGCAGTTAAAAACATACTTCCATCATTAGCGAATGAATTTGTTTCATTAGTAAAAGAATCAGCAATACTATCATTCATAGGAGTAATAGACATAATGTTTACTGCTAATACAGTTAAAAATGCTACATACGATAGTTTTGGCCCATATCTTTTCGCAGCGGCAATCTACTTCGTATTAACATTTACTCTATCAAAACTAGTTGGTCTTCTTGAAAAGAAGATGGCTGCATCAAATTAATTATAGATAAAGGAAAGTGAGAATTATGATTACGATAAAAGATTTACATAAATCTTTTGGTGACCACGAGGTACTAAAAGGTATAGATTTAGAAATTGAAAAAGGTGAAATACTAGTTATAATAGGTCCATCAGGATCTGGTAAAAGTACAATATTAAGATGTATGAACCTTTTAGAAACTCCTACATCAGGGGATATAATATTTGAAGGAAAAAGCTTAGTAGATAAAAATACAAATATAGATGAAGTAAGACAGAACATAGGAATGGTGTTCCAGCACTTCAATCTTTTCCCACATAAAACAATACTAGAAAATGTAACTTTAGCTCCTATAACTCTTAAAAAGATGAGTAAAGAAGAGGCTGAAAAGAAAGCTGAAACTCTTTTAAAAAGAGTTGGACTTTATGACAAAAAAGATACTTATCCAGCACAGTTATCAGGTGGTCAGAAACAGAGAATTGCTATAGCAAGAGCACTTGCTATGGAACCAGATATGATGTTATTTGACGAACCTACATCAGCACTTGACCCAGAAATGGTTAAAGAAGTTCTTGAAGTTATAAAAGAACTAGCACAGGATGGTATGACAATGGCAATAGTAACTCACGAAATGGGATTTGCTAAAGAAGTAGCGGATAGAGTTATATTTGTAGATGAAGGAAAAATAATAGAAGATAATACTCCAGAAGAGGTATTTAACAACCCAACACATGAAAGAACAAAAGAGTTCTTTGCAAAAGTATTATCTTAATGATCAGTTAATTACTCTCTTGAGTTAATTATATAAAATCAGCTAGGAGGACAGTATCAAAGATACTGTCCTCCTTTTTGTATATATCAGAATGAAAGAACTAAAAAATTCTTAAATGTATTAAAAAATAGAGATGAATTAATATAATTAAAAATTTAAAAATAGGCATGAAAAAAGGAACTCGGGGTAAGTTCCTTTTTTCTTGTGTGAAAACTTCCGTAATTTTCACACTAAATTCAATAAACATAAAATATATCCCTTTGAAAGGGTACTGGGAATAGATATATTAACTAACTGGGGTTACCAGGGGGATAACCTTAATTAAATTTTAACAAAAAATCATTAAAAAATCAATGAATATTTATTATAAAGTTAAATAAATATAAATTTGTCAATTAGAGTAAGAAAAATTTAATATTGTATTTATCTATAGATGATAAAATACAAATAGTATATTTGTATAATAATGTATACAAGATTAACGTTTTCTTGTAAAGAATTTAAAATTTATATCTAAATGTTGAAATTTAAACAAATTTAGTATGAAAAAATTTAAAAGGTATAGCATGTAATAACAAAATTATCTATAATAAAATATTATTATATACGCTTTAAAAGATATAAAAATACCTGTAATTATGTTAAAAAAATAACTTTAAAAATGAATTTAATAAGAAGAAATTTAATTGCATTGAAAAAATAAAATTCAAATAAGAAAGTGACAAATATTATAATCATATATTTTTAAAAGTGAAAATATGATATAATTAAATGATATGTTTAAATACTTTTTAAGCGAGGAAAGGTGTTATCAATGGGAATATATTTAGATAATAGTGCGACTACAAAACCATATCAGGAAGTAGTTGATAGTATGGTTAAAGCACTTACAGAAGACTATGAAAACCCATCTGCAGCGCACAGAATGGGTATGAAAATAGAAAAGAATATAAAAGATATAAGAAGAAATATCGCTAAGACTCTTGGAGCTAAGGAAAAAGAGATTGTGTTTACTTCTGGTGGAACAGAATGCAACAATATGATTATCAGAAGTTGTGCAAATCTCAATAAGCAGAGAGGAAGACATATAATATCTACTTCTATAGAGCATCCATCTGTTTTAAATACCTTAGAGGACTTAGAAAAAGACGGATTTGAAGTTACATATCTTCCTGTAAATTCTGAAGGAAAGATAAGTATAGAGGATGTAGAGAAGAGTTTAAGAGAAGATACTATTTTAGTGAGCATTATGTTTGTAAATAACGAGGTTGGAAGTATTCAGCCGATAAAGGAAATAGGCAACTTACTAAAAAATAGAAAGAATAAAGTATTTTTCCATGTAGATGCTGTTCAGGGATATGGAAAGGTAGAATTTAGACCATCTAGATACAATATAGATTTTATGAGCGTCAGTGCCCATAAAATACATGGTCCAAAGGGAATAGGATTTATGTATATGAAGGATGGAAATAATTTTAAGCCACTTGTAACTGGTGGAGGTCAGGAAAGTAATTTAAGATCTGGAACAGAAAATGTGCCTGGAATATACGGCATGGGAGCTGCAGTATCAAAATTATTCTCTGATTTAAATGGATCTATAGAAAAAATGAATTCGTTGAAGAATCTTTTAAAAGAAGAGATATTAAAAGATATAGAGGGTGTTAAGATAAATTCTCCGGAAGATGGAGTTTGTCATATATTAAATGTATCTTTTGAAGATGTAAGGGGAGAAGTGCTTTTACATTATCTTGAACAGAAGGAAGTATATGTATCTACAGGTTCTGCTTGTTCATCAAAGAAAAAAGGAAGTCATGTGCTAAATGCTATGGGACTTACACCAGATGAGATAGAAGGAGCAATAAGATTTAGTTTATCTGATATGAATACAGAAGAAGAAATAGTTAAGGCTGTAGAGATATTAAAGGATTCTGTTGAGGATTTAAGAAAGATAATCAAAATAAGAAAATAATTAAAATACAAAGGATAGAGAAAATATAAAAAAATAATTGAAAAGAGGTGCCGATTTGTACAATATATTAATAGTTAAATACGGAGAAATAGGAGTAAAAGGAAAAAATAGATACCTTTTCGAAAATAAACTTATAAAAAATATAAAAAATATGCTTAAACCACTAGGTGAATACAATGTTTACAAAGAATACGGAAGAATATACGTTGATGTAAACGACGACGATTATGAAGAAGTAATGGAAGAAGTTAGAAAAGTTTTTGGTATAGTAGGAGTTTGTCCAGGAGTAAAAGCTGAAAAAGACTACGATGTACTAAAAGCTACAGCTTTAAAATTAATCGAAAAGAAAATAGAAGAAGGTGCTAAAACTTTCAAAGTTGAATCAAGAAGAGGAGATAAATCTCTTCCACTTACATCTCAGGAAATGAGTATAGATATTGGTGGATATATACTTTCTAATGTTAAAGACAGAATAAAAGTTGATGTTAGAAATCCAGAAGTTAAAGTTAGATGTGAGTACAGAGAGTTAAATACTATGGTTTATACAGACTCTGTACCAGGTTATGGTGGATTACCAATGGGAACTGCTGGTAAAGCTATGTCACTTCTTTCAGGTGGTATAGACAGCCCAGTAGCTACTTGGATGGTTGCTAAGAGAGGTATGGATATAGAATGTATCCACTTCCACACATATCCATTCACTAGTGAAAGATCTAGAGAAAAAGTTTTAGACTTAGCTAGAACTCTTTCAAGATACTGTGGACCAATAAAAGTACATTGCTGTAATATACTTGAGATAGAAAAAGAAATAACTGAAAAATTAAATAGAGAAGAAACTACTATACATTCAAGAAGATTTATGATGATGATAACTCAGAGATTAGCTGAGCAGAGACATTGCCAGGCTATAGTTACTGGAGAAAGTATAGGACAGGTTGCATCTCAGACTATATACGGATTAACTTGTACTAATGCAGTTTGTAGTTTACCAGTATTTAGACCGCTTATAGCTATGGATAAATCTGATATAATAGATATAGCTCAGGAAATAGGCACTTATGATATCTCTATAGTTCCAGAAGAGGATTGCTGTAGTGTATTTGCTCCTAAGAAACCTATAACAAAACCTAAATTAGAAAGAATAGAAAAATCAGAAGAAAAATTAGATATAGAAGCACTTATAGAAGGTGCTATGGCAACTATTGAAACAATAGTTTGTGAAGTAGAATAATATAAAAATAAAAGACTCATCGTCCAAAATTAATTGGACTGATGAGTCTTTTTGTAATTATTTAAAAGAAACTAAATCTTTAACTTCTAATCTTTCTGGAGCAGCTTTAGATTCACCATCTCTGTATCCAACAGCTATAAGTGCCATTACATTTTCTTCTTCTGGAATTTCGCATATTTCTTTAACTTTTTTATCGTCAAATATTCCAAGAACAACACTTCCAACACCTTCATTATAAGCAGATAAGCAGAATGTCTGACAAGCTATACCTGCATCAAATACTTCCCAACGGTCTTCTTTAGAAGTAGAGAAGCTACCGTCTTCTTCGTAACCACTTTTTTTACCTACAGCAGTAAGTACTACTAGAGCTGGAGCTCTTTTTATTGTTTTTTCGTTAAATACAAAGTTCATAACAGCTTCTTCAGCTACCTTAGTTTTTATATCAGTATCTTCTATTATATGATATCTTGCAGTCTGAGAATTTTTCCATGATGGAGCAAATCTAGCTAATTCAATTATTTTTTCAAAAGTTTCATGAGAAATCTTTTCTTCAGTAAATTTTCTAACGCTTCTTCTTTCTTTTACACAGTTTTCAAAGTTCATATAAATATCCCCTCTCTATTTTAAATACAAAATTATTTATTTCTAACTATAATTATATTATAATTTTTGGATAAAAACTATTATTATAGATATAAAAAATCCCCAACCAAAAGTAGATTGGGGATTAAAATTAATCAAATTTGTTGTATACTTCGACACCATATTTTTCTATGATATCTTTAGCTCTTTTTACATCTTCATCCTCAGCCTGAGGAACTCCCTCAAGAGGATATTTTAGTCCAAGTTCTTCCCATTTGTGAACACCTAAAGTGTGATAAGGAAGGATTTCAAAACGGTCTACATTGTGTAGAGTAGATACAAATTCACCCATTTTGTTTAGGTTTTCTTCTGAATCTGTAACCCCAGGAACAAGAACGTGTCTTATCCAAACAGGGATGTTTTTTTCATCAAGATATCTAGCAAATTCTATAGCTGAATTTATATCGATTCCAGCAAGTGATTTTGCATCTTCAGGAATCATATGTTTTAGATCTAAAAGAACTGTGTCAGTTAGTTCTAGTATATGTGCTATATCAGTTGCTTTAGTGCATCCTGATGTATCTAAACAAGTATTTAATCCATTTTTCTTTGCTTCTTTAAAGAGCTCATATAGGAATTCAGGCTGTGCAGTAGCTTCACCACCAGAGGCAGTAAGTCCACCACCAGAAAACTCCATATATGTTTTATATTTTAAAGCATCTTGAACAACTTCTTCGGCTGTCTTTTCAGTACCGCCATTTTTATTCCATGTATCTCTATTGTGGCAGTATTTACATCTTAAAGGGCAGCCCTGTAAAAATACTATATATCTTATTCCGGGACCGTCTACGGTCCCGAAAGTTTCTATTGAATGTATTCTTCCTTTTACCATTTAAACCAAGCCTTTCTGCCAATCAGAAAGGATAAGTTACTTCTGATTAAGCCATTTTGTTGTGGAATGTTCTGTTTATAACGTCTAACTGCTGTTCTCTAGTTAATTTTATGAAGTTAACTGCATATCCAGAAACCCTAACTGTTAACTGTGGGTATTTTTCTGGGTGTTCCATAGCATCTTCAAGAGTAGCTCTATCAAATACGTTAACATTTAGGTGATGAGCTTTCTGAGCAAAGTATCCATCTAACATAGCTGAAAGGTTAGTTACTCTTTCATCCATGTCCTTACCTAAAGATTTTGGTACTATTGAGAATGTATTTGATATACCATCCTGAGAGTATTCGTATGGAAGTTTAGCAACTGAAGCTAGAGAAGCTAAAGCACCGCTGTTATCTCTTCCGTGCATTGGGTTAGCACCTGGAGCAAATGGTTCACCAGCTCTTCTTCCATCTGGAGTGTTACCAGTTTTCTTACCGTAAACAACGTTTGAAGTTATTGTTAATATTGACTGAGTTGGGTAAGAGTTTCTGTAAGTTTTGTTTTTCTTTATTTTTTCCATTACGTCTTTAACTATGAATACAGCTATTTCATCAGCTCTATCATCGTTGTTTCCGTATTTTGGATAATCTCCTTCAACTTCGAAGTCAACAGCTATTCCTTCTTCATTTCTTATAGTTTTAACTTTAGCGTATTTTATAGCTGATAATGAGTCAACACAAACTGATAAACCAGCCATACCACAAGCCATAGTTCTAAATACATCTCTATCATGAAGAGCCATTTCTAATGCTTCATAAGAGTATTTATCATGCATGTAATGTATAACATTTAATGTATTTACATATAATTTTGCTAACCAATCAGTGAATAAGTCGAATTTTGACATTACTTCATCGTAATCTAAGTATTCAGAAGTTATTGGTTCGAATTTAGGTCCTACCTGAGCACCTGATTTTTCATCAACCCCACCATTTATAGAGTAAAGTAGAGTTTTAGCTACGTTAACTCTTGCTCCGAAGAACTGCATCTGTTTACCTATTCTCATTGCAGATACACAGCAAGCTATACCGTAGTCATCTCCCCAGTATTCTCTCATTAAGTCATCATTTTCGTACTGTATTGAACTAGTGTCTATAGATACTTTTGAGCAGAAATCTTTGAATCCCTGAGGAAGTCTAGTAGACCAAAGTACTGTTAAGTTTGGTTCTGGTGATGGTCCAAGAGTGTAAAGAGTGTTAAGAACTCTGAATGAGTTTTTAGTTACTAATGTTCTACCATCTATTCCCATACCACCTATTGATTCAGTTACCCAAGTTGGGTCTCCTGAGAATAATTCATTGTATTCTGGAGTTCTAAGGAATCTAACCATTCTTAATTTCATAACAAAGTGGTCCATTAATTCCTGTATTTCTTCTTCTGTTATTGTTCCAGCTTTTAAATCTCTTTCAAAGTATATGTCAAGGAAAGTAGAAGTTCTACCTAATGACATTGCAGCACCATTCTGATCTTTAACTGCTGCAAGATATCCGAAGTATAACCACTGAACAGCTTCTTTTGAGTTTTCAGCTGGTCTAGATATATCAAATCCGTAGCTTTCACCCATTCTTTTTAATGCTTCTAAAGCGTTTATCTGTTCAGATATTTCTTCTCTTAATCTTATTGTATCTTCATCTATTGTTGATAGCTCTAAAGAATCTTTCTGAGCCATTTTGTCTTCTATTAATTTGTCTACACCGTAAAGAGCAACTCTTCTGTAGTCTCCTATTATTCTACCTCTTCCGTAAGCATCTGGAAGACCAGTTATTATACCAGATTTTCTGCATGCTCTCATTTCTTTAGTATAAGCATCGAAAACACCCTGGTTGTGAGTTTTTCTATATTTAGTGAATATTTTAGATACTTCTGGATCTAATTCATATCCATAAGCTTTACAAGAATTTTCTACCATTCTTATACCACCGTAAGGCATTATAGCTCTTTTTAAAGGAGCATCTGTCTGAAGCCCTACTATCTGTTCTAACTCTTTGTCTATGTATCCTGGTTTGTAAGCATCTATTGCTGTTATAGTTGTAGTGTCAACATCAAGAGTTCCACCATTAGCTATTTCTTTTTTACAAAGATCAGCAACTTCATCCCATAATTTTTTAGTTCTTTCTGATTCTCCTGCTAAGAAAGAAGCATCTCCTTCATAAGGAGTGTAGTTTAACTGGATAAAATCTCTAACGTCTATTTCTTTATTCCAGTTTCCAGTTTTAAAACCATTCCAAGCTGTAGTCATTTGGTTACCTCCATAATAAAAAAATTATATAAAAAATAAAATAATCTGCAATTGTTATATTACCATAAATTTTACATATTGTATACACGAAAATACAAATATTTTTATATATTTTTTGAAAAATGTTTACATTATATATAGAAAAAAGTGATATATATAGTAAAAACATATATAATTTCAAAAAACTCTGATTTTGATTATAAAAAAATATATAAGTATAAAAATAAAATTATCTGCATAAAATATGATTTTTATTTAGTAATAATAACATTGATTATGATATACCCCTTTTAAAAAAGACTCAAACAGAAATAAATAAAAATGATAAAAGATATCAAATAATAATATGTTATATCTGATTAAAAAAACAAAAATAAGACCTAAAAAATAATAAAAAAATAATATTCGATACATTTCGAACTATGTGGAAAACATTTTTTCTAGATGCTTGAGAGTGTTATACGAAAGTTTATTTTGACGTTTTAGGTTTACATAAGTTCTGTAAGGGTATATAATAGAAAAGTTAGTATTTAGATTAGAGACGGAAAGGAATTATTTATGGAAATAAAAAGATTTGAAGATTTAGACATAAATCAGAATATAAAGAAAGCAATAGCTGAAATGGGGTTTGAAGAGCCATCTCCAATACAGGCAAAGTCAATACCAGTAATATTAGAAGGTAAAGATGTAATAGGACAGGCTCAGACAGGTACAGGTAAAACTGCAGCCTTCTCAATTCCTATACTTGAAAAGATAGATCCAAATGATAGATCACTTCAGGCTATAGTACTTTGTCCTACAAGAGAGCTTGCTATACAGGTATCTCAGGAAATAAGAAAACTTGCAAAATACATGCAGGGAATAAAAACTCTTCCAATATATGGAGGACAGCCTATAGATAGACAGATAAAGGCTTTAAAAGGCGGTGTACAGGTTATAATCGGTACTCCAGGACGTACTATAGACCATATAAAAAGAAAAACAATAAAACCAGGAAATGTTAAGATGGTCGTACTTGATGAAGCAGATGAAATGCTAGACATGGGATTCAGAGAAGATATAGAAACTATTCTAGAAAATGTTCCAGAAGAAAGACAGACTACATTCTTCTCAGCTACTATGCCAAAAGCAATACTTGAGCTTACTAAAAAATATCAGAACGAACCAGAACATATAAAAGTTGTTAGAAAAGAATTAACTGTTGAAAATATAAAACAGTACTACATAGAAACAAGATCTTCTAATAAAATAGAAGTTTTATCAAGATTAATAGATGTTTATAATCCAAAGCTTTCTGTAGTTTTCTGTAATACAAAAAAAGGTGCGGACGAACTTGTAGGTGAATTACAGGGTAGAGGATACTTTGCAGATGCATTACATGGAGATTTAAAACAGGTACAGAGAGATATCGTAATGGATAAATTCAGAAATGGTACTATAGATATACTAGTTGCTACAGACGTTGCAGCTAGAGGTATAGACGTTGATGATGTTGAATGCGTATTCAACTTCGATTTACCACAGGACGAAGAGTACTACGTTCATAGAATAGGTAGAACTGGTAGAGCTGGTAGAGAAGGTCTTTCATTCTCATTCGTATACGGAAGAGATATGAGAAAAATGAAAGATATAGAAAGATACACTAAATCAAAACTTGAAAAACATCCAATACCTACAGTAGGCGATGTTGAAGAGAAAAAGGTTGGAGCATTCTTTGAAGAAGTTAAGAGAGTTGCCAACGAAGGAAAACTTGCTAAACAGATACAGTGGTTAGAAAACTTCTGTGAAAATGAAGATGTAGACTATTCAATGGTTGATATAGCTGCAGCACTTCTTAAATTAGCTATGGGTGAAGAAGAAAAAGAAGAAATAGTAGAAGAAAAACCTAAGAAAAACAGAAGAAGAGAAGAATCTTCAGGTGCCAAAGATGGTATGGTAAGATTATTCATAAATGTTGGTAAAAAACAGAGAGTACAGGCTAAGGATATACTTGGCGCAATAGCTGGGGAAGCTGGAATACCAGGAAAAACAATAGGTACTATAGATATATATGACAAATTTACATTTGTTGAAGTTCCTAAGAAAAAAGCAAAAACAGTAATAGAAAAAATGAAAAATAAAAAAATAAAAGGAAACAAATTAAACATAGAAAAAGCTAATAAAAAGAAAAAATAATTAGCAATTAAAAAATTACAATAATAAAAAAGAAAAATAAAAAAACTTATATCAAAATATTAACATTAAAAAAGCTGTTGCAAATCGTGCAACAGCTTTTTATTTTTTTATTTGTTTTTTTTAAAATTAGTTACCTTCTCCAGTATTATCGCCGGTATTACCACCATTATCAGGAGTATTATTTCCTCCATTGTTATTATTGGTATTATTATCTCCAGCGTTGTTATCAGAAGGATTATTATTGTTGTTACTATTATTGTTATTATCATTATTTTCAGAGTTTCCGTTATTTCCTCCGCCAGAGTTACCACCAGAGTTACCACCAGCATTACCACCAGCATTACCAGTTGTATTATTCTGATTTTCTGCAGCAGTATCTTCTTTCTTTTCTGTAGAAGGAGCTGTAGTTACTCTAGTAGCGCTAGTACCATCTATAAACGCGGCATTAGAACCAGAAGATGATGCTCCTCCATCCTGAAGATTTATTTTAGTGAAGTATATTCCCTCTGGTTTATCAAAGTCTTTTTTCTCTAAATTCCGGTGAATTTTAGTCATTATTTTCTGCCAAAGTAGAACAGAAGAAGTACTTCCTCCACCTATATTTCTAGTTTTAACTATTTTACCTTCAGCATCTCTTACACCTGCATCGTCAGCTATATATGTAGCACCAACATAGTATGGTGTATATCCAACAAACCAAGCTTCTTTAGAGCTGTTTGTTGTACCTGTTTTACCAGCTGTAGGCATTCCATTTGGAAGAGCTGCTTTTTTAGCAGTACCTTCATTTACAACAGCTTTTAACATGTCTGTCATAACATATGCAACCTGAGGATCGACAACTCTTTTCTTTTCTGGATTGCTATCTACAATTGACTGATGGTCAAATGATTCTATACTAGTAAATATTGTAGGCTCTATATACTGACCTCCATTAGCTAATGCACCATAAGCAGTCGCCATTTCAAGTGGAGATATACCATAAGTTAAACCTCCAAGTGTAAGTGCAGGGAAACGTCTATCTGTATTATTAGAATCTGTAGTAGCCTTATTATCTGCAAGTGATGTTATACCAAAGTTTTTAAGGTAATCTATCATAACATCAACACAGTCGTCATATGAATCACCAAGAAGCTCAGCAACTTTAACTGCAACTGTATTAGAAGATTTAGCTAAACCTAATCTTAAACTCATAGAACCACCACCAGCAGTAGTAGTTTTTGGATTCCATTTTCTATTTTCTTCAAATCTATATCCACCTCTGGCATCACTAAAAGCAGTTGCCTGTGTAATAGACATAGTATCTATTGCAGGAGTGTATATTGCAAGAGGTTTTATAGTAGAACCAGGCTGTCTAGGAGTAGTAGCTCTGTTTAGAGTTTTTCTACCAGATATATTTCTACCACCAACAAGCCCTTTTATCTGACCATTTCTGTAATCTATTATTACTGTAGCTGACTGTGGCTGAAGAACGCCATCAGGACCTACAATATTTCCAGGAAAGTTATTTGTATTTTTGTATTCAGATTCAATAGCTTCCTGTATTTTAGGGTCTATTGTAGTATTTATTATAAGACCGCCGTTGTAGTACATATTTTCAGCTTCTTCTCTAGTATTACCCTGATCTATAAGTGCAGAAATAACTTTACTTTCTATTAAATCTTCTACAGAGTTAGAAACCTTATTAGATTCTTCAGGTAATTTTATAACTATTTCTTCAGCTAAAGCTTCAGTATATTCCTTCTGAGTAATGTACCCTAATTCTTTCATTTTAGCAAGAACAGTTTCCTGTCTTTCTTTAGCGTCTGGGTTATTTACAGCTTTTCTTATAACGATAGATGCTGTTTTAGCCTGTTTGTAAGTTCCTTCGTTTATAAGTCCCCATTCGTATAATTTATCTACCATTTTTAACTCAGCTTCAGTAGGTTCATCGAAGTCATCATCTTCAGTATTTACAAAAGTAAGTATACGATGGTCTAAATCTTCTTTTGTTTCAGTTCCATCTAACTTAGCACTCTTATAAGCTGAGTATTTTGAAGGGTTTTTAGTTGAACCAGCAAGAAGCGCAGATTCAGCTAAAGTAAGATCTTTTGCAGATTTATCAAAATATCCTCTAGCTCCGGCCTCGGCACCAGCTAAACCTTTACCAACGAAGAAGTTGTTTAAATATAATTCAAGTATATCGTCTTTTTTAAGCTTTTTATCCATCTCAATAGCGTAATACATATCTTTTATTTTACGAGACATTGTTTGCTCAGTACTAGTTAAAAGCATCTTAGATACCTGCATAGTTATAGTAGAACCACCCTGTCTTTTACCAAAAAGTCTCATAACAACAGATCTTGCCAGACCTTTAGGATCGACACCTCCATGTTGGTAGAAACGCTCATCTTCTATAGATACTATAGCTTTTTTAAGATAAGGAGACATCTGTGATAGTGGAACAGGGGTCTTCTTATTTAAACTAGGTGCAGTAGACATTTTTTCTCCATTTGAGTATAAAAGTGTAGTAGTTACATAAGTTCTTTTGTTTAAATCAGCAAGTGTAACAGGTTTAACATCTCTAAGTGATGAAAACACTAAACCACCGGCAGCTGCACCTAATACAACAAATAGAACTAGGCATGTCATACCAAATACTTTCACCTTAGAAAGTTTTCTTTTTTTCTTACCAGATGGAACTCTTCTTTTTCTTTTTACATTTGAAGAAGATGAATTCCTAACACTTCTAGATGAACTGCTAGAACCTCTACTACTATTTGAAGAAGAGCTACTACTGCTAGCTCTAGTAGCAGAAGAATTTCTAACAGACGTCTTTGAAGAAGAGGTCTTTCTCCTTCTTATTTTATTATCACTATTATTGTCGTTTTTCATAAGTAGTGTACCTCCTTATTCTAAGACATTATTATAACACAAATCTAAAATGTTGGGTATTCTTACAGAAAAACAAATAAAGTGTGTGGAAGTCTTGAAATAAAGCGAAAAAAAATATATTATAATGTAAGTCGGCAATTATTGCTTACAATTATATGTGAATATAAAAATTGATATAAAAAATAAAAAAAGTATTTAGAGGAGGAAAAATGTTAGTAGTTGAAAATGTTAGCCATGGATTTGGCGCTAGGGTAATACTTGAGAACGTATCATTCAGAATAAGAAAAGGTGAGCATATAGCACTAGTAGGTGCTAATGGTGAAGGAAAGTCGAGCTTCCTTAATATAATAACTAAAAAATTAATGCCAGATGCAGGTAATATAAAATGGTCGTCAAGGGTTACAGTTGGTTATTTAGATCAGCACACAGTACTTGGAAAAGGAAAAACAATAAGAGAGGTTTTAAGAGAGGCATTCCAGCATATGTTCGATTTAGAGCAGGAAATGCTACAGATGTACGAAAAAATGGGAGATGCATCTGATGAAGAAATGGCTGCACTTATGGAAGATACTGCTGAAATACAGACAATACTTGAACATAGTGGATTCTATACAATAGATGCAAAAATACAGGAGGTTGCAAATGGACTAGGACTTGGAGAAATAGGACTAGACAGAGATGTAACTGACCTTAGTGGTGGGCAGAGAACAAAAGTACTTTTAACTAAGTTACTTCTTGAAAACCCAACAATATTAATATTAGACGAGCCTACAAACTACTTAGATGAAGAGCACATAGTATGGCTTACTAGATATCTACAGGAATACGAAAATGCATTCGTACTAGTTTCTCACGACATAAGCTTCATAAATGATACTTGTAACGTTGTTTACCACCTTGAAAATGGTGAATTAAACAGATACAAAGGAAACTACGATGAATTTGAAAGATTAAACGAAATCAAGAAAAGACAGGAAGAACAGGCTTATGAAAAACAGGTTAAAGAAAGAGAAAAACTTGAAGATTTCATAGCAAGAAACAAAGCTAGAGTTGCAACAAGAGGTATGGCAAATTCAAGACAGAAACAGCTTGATAAAATGGAAATACTTGAAAGACCAAAAGAAAAAATAAAACCTACATTCAACTTTAGAAATGCTAGAGCAGCAGGAAAAATAATATTTGAAACCAAGGATCTTGTATTAGGGTACAATGAACCTCTTACAAAACCACTTAACTTCCAGCTTGAAAGAGGTAAAAAAATAGCTCTAAAGGGTATGAATGGTATAGGTAAATCTACACTATTAAAAACTCTTTTAGGTATGATAAAACCTTATGATGGGGAAGTTAAACTAGGGGATTATTTAGAAGTAGGATACTTTGAACAGGAAAGTTCAACAGAAAATAACAATACTGCTATGGACGAAATATGGCAGGAATATCCAGGTCTTACAAACTATGAAGTAAGACAGGCTCTTGCAAAATGTGGATTAACTAATGAGCATATAACTAGCTTAGTAAGAGTACTTAGTGGGGGAGAAGCAGCAAAAGTTAGATTATGTAAGATAATGTTAAAAGACATAAACTTCCTAGTACTTGACGAACCTACTAACCACCTTGATGTGGATGCTAAGGAAGAGCTTAAAAAAGCAATAAAAGAATTCAAGGGAACAGTACTTTTAGTATCTCATGAACCAGAATTCTACATGGACTTTGTAGATGATGTATGGAATATAGAGGACTTCACTACAAAAATAGTTTAATAAAAAAATAGAGATTAAAAACTAACTAAAACCTGGGTGATAATATGAAAAAGGTATTTATGAATATATGCTCTTTTTTAGTTACTATAGCTATAATTTCTACGGCTGCTGTAACTGCATTGAATTTTAGAGAAATATATTATATTGATGTATATAGACTAGATATTCCGGAAATGTCTGGATATACTGAACAAGAAATAATTGAAAACTACAATTATTTAATAGACTATAATACTAGTTTTGATGATAAAGAATTTAAATTGCCAAGTATGAAATTCTCGAGAGAAGGTAAGATACATTTTGAAGAAGTTAGAAATATATTTCACTTATTATACTACATAATGGGAATCGGGTTGTTAGCATTTATAGCTATTATTTATGAAGCATTTAAGGGAAGAACAAAACCTCTTAAAAATGTACTAAAGATGTTAATAATTCTTCCAGTTATTGTTGCAATACCGATGATGGTGGCTTTTGACAAGGTATTTGTACTTTTCCATAAGATAATGTTTAGAAATGACTACTGGATATTTGACCCAGTACTTGATCCAGTAATAAATATACTTCCAGAAGAATTTTTCTATCACGAGGCATTACTTATCGTCAGTCTAACTGTGATTATGTGGATAGCATTGCTTATAGCATATAGAATTTTTTCAGATAGAGTGGAAAAACAGAGCTAAATTTAGTAAAAATATAAAAATTGTTGATAAAAAATGGGACTGTTGTATAAACTACAACAGTCCTTTTATTATGTATTTACAAAAATAAAAATTTATTTCTTTCTAGCAAGTTCAGATATTTCGCTAAATTTTTTCATTATATAATCAAAGTTCTTTTTATTATGTGGCAACATACAGTTGCTACAGTCTTTTATTCCTTTTTCTGTGTATTTAAAATTTCCACCGCAGTTTTCTCCAAGTGCATAAAGTGGACAGTAGCAGAATAAGCAGTTGAACTCATCTGGCTTGTCTGTCTTATGACATGGGAAAAATTCACAGCTTTTGTGGCAGAAAAACTTATAATTTTTGCTCATAATATCCTCCTAATTAATTTATAAGATAATAATTATTATAGATTTAAAGTTTGATAATTTACAACGCTATTTTATAAATTTGTTGACATTTTATACTATCATAATATATACTTATCTTAATTTTGAAAATGGAAGGAGGCTTACGAATGTTCATTTTTGTACGCTAATAAACAACAAAAGTCGGTTTACCGCTCTACTCTGTAGGGATTTTTTGTCGTGCGTACATATGCTACACGTAAGTCAGATATTATATGATTATTGATTTTGTAGTACTATATTAGATAATTTAGTATACAAGAGTATCATATTTTTTAGCGTGTCTTTTATGATGCAGGTAAATACCCTTTGTGGAGCATTTACCTGCTTTTTTGTTGTTAAAAATTACAATAAAAATAAAGGATAAAATTTACATAGCTAATTTAAAAATTAGACTAAAAGAGGAGGTAAATAATGGCTAAAAAAGAAACTGTAACTAAAGAAGATTTATTAAATATTATTGATTTATTAGAAACTACTAAAATTACGTATTGGATTGATGGTGGTTGGGGAGTTGATTTATTATTGGGTAAACAAACAAGAGATCATAGAGATATAGATATTAATTTTGATGCAAAATTTACAGATGAATTAATAGAATTTCTTTTAAGTAAAGGATACAAAATAGATACAGATTGGCTTCCAGCTAGAATGGAGTTATATAGTGAAAAATATGGATATTTAGACATACATCCATTTATTTTAAATGAAGATGGAACGTCAAAACAAGCTGATTTAGAAGGTGGTTGGTATGAATTTGAAAAAGATTATTTTAGTAGTGTAAACTTTGAAAATAGAATAATCCCATGTATATCTTTAAAAGGACAACTTATTTTTCATTCAGGATATGAATTGAGGGAAAAAGATATACACGATATAGATATTCTTAAAAGTTTATAATATATATTATATAAAGCTTAATATATATTTATATGGAGATTATAAATATAGTAGTAATAATTTTTTTAGGATATAATATAATTAAATTTAATTATTTGCTAAAAGAATAAACAAAGATAATTAAGGAGGAAATTATGACGACTGAATTAGATATAAATTTACATGAACAGGTAGTTGAGAGAGCACTTCTTGTTGGAATGAACATAACTACTGTATCAAAAAGAATGGACGATATAGACATAAATGATTCTATGGAGGAATTAAAAGAACTAGCAAAGGCAGCAGGTGCGGAGGTAGTTGGATCTGTAATACAGAATAGACCTGCTGTAGATGCAGCATATTACATAGGAAAAGGTAAGGTTGAAGAAATAAAAGGTTACTGCGAAGGACTTGATGCAACTTTAATAATATTTAACGACGAGTTATCAGGTGCTCAGACTAGAAATATAGAAGATCTTACAGGAATAAAAACTATAGATAGAACAACTCTAATCCTTGATATATTTGCACAGAGAGCTAAGAGTAAAGAAGGTAAACTTCAGGTAGAATTAGCCCAGTTAAAATACAGACTACCTAGACTTTATGGAATGGGTGGATCTATGAGTAGAACTGGTGCAGGTATAGGTACAAGAGGACCAGGGGAACAGAAGCTTGAAATAGACAAAAGACACATATTAAATAGAGCTGCGGATATAAGAGCAGAACTAAAACTAGTTAAGAAAAATAGGGAAACTCAGAGAAATCAGAGAAAGAAATCTAATATACCTATAGTGGCATTAGTAGGATATACAAATGCTGGTAAATCAACACTACTAAACGAACTTATAAAAACTCATAAAGACTACGAATGTGAAAAAGAGGTATTTGTAAAAGATATGCTTTTCGCTACACTAGATGTAACTTTAAGAAAAGCAGTACTTCCAAATAAGAGAGATTTCTTAGTAGTAGATACAGTTGGGTTTGTAAGTAAGCTACCACATGACTTAGTAGATGCATTTAAATCTACACTAGAAGAAGTTAATTATGCAGATTTAATACTACATGTAATAGATGCAACAAATGACAGCTACGAAATCCAGAAAAAGACTACAGAAAAAGTATTAAAAGAACTTGGAGCTGACGATAAAAAGACTATACTTGTGTACAATAAAGTAGATAAACTAGAACTTGATATATATCCAAAGAATCAAGATGATGTTGTATACATATCTGCAAAACAGGGAATAAATATGGACAAACTGCTTAATATGATAGAAAAAGCGGTTATGGAAAATACTTACGACGTAGAGCTTTTAATTCCTTATGATAGAGGAGATATATTCAGCAAATGTAAGGACAAGTACAACATAGATGAATTTGAATATCTTGGAGAGGGAACTAAGTTTAGAGTTGCTCTTGATGAAGAGGACTTTGGAAAATACAAAGAATATATTGTAGAAAAATAAATTTACTTGAGATTGGGATGATTATATGGAGATAAGCTGGGAAAATATTGATGAGCTTGAGGATTATCAGATAACCTATCTTTTGTATAAAGAATCTTTAAACGTAAATCAGATTGCAAAGGTTAGAAATCTATCTCCTCAAGATATAGCTGATCATTTAATAAAAATTCAGGTTGAAAAAAGAGAAGAAGATAGAAAAAAGGATACCCTTGAATTATATCTAACATTAAATAAAGAGGAAAGGTTAGAGTATTTGGAGCAGCTAGACTCAGATGAGTTAACGTATTTTAAGCGAAAAATACTCAGACTTATCCCTATCGAAAAAGATATACGAAATCTTATGATTTTAGCATGGACTGTTGGAGAGATAGGAGATGCGGAGTTTTTAGATTTTTTAGAAGGTCTATCTAACCATGAAAATGGAGATATGAAAAAAGTAGCAAATACAGCTATTAAAAAAATAAAAAATAAATCAAAAGAATCCAATAAAAGTGAAAAAGATAAAAAGCTTGAAGAAAATAAACCGATTAATCTAAATGAAAAAAAATTTGATAACAATAATGAAAATAAGGATGTATTACAAAGTTTTTTAGGTTTAGATAAAAATAAAAGACTTGATTTTTTAGATAGATTAAAACCGGAAAAAATGATATACTTTAAGAGAAAGGTGTACAAACGTATTCTTACAGAATATAACACAGAAGATTTAATTGTTCTGATTTGGACAACTGGAGAATTAAAGGATGATAAGTTTTTATCAATTTTGCATAATCTCACTGAACATAGAAATTCCGATGTCAGAAGAATTACATATTCTGCAATCAGAAAGATTGGTTCACCTAAGAGTCGAGAGGTTTTAGAATTAGGACTTCTTGATTCAAATCCACAGACTAGACAGTACTGTGCTAAGGCTCTTTTAAAAGTTGGTAATGGACATAGTCTAAATATATTGAGAAATCTATATAGAGCAAGACAAGGTGTCGAAAAAGATTATGTACTTCGTGCATATAGAGAAGCGATAATCGAGTTAGAAAAGTCAGTTTAAGTTCTGACAATTATATTTTTCAAATCATACGCAGGTGCGTATATTTATAGGAGGGATTCAATATGATAGTAAGACGTTGTGCAGGTGGTGTGGTATTCCACGCAAATCAGGTGTTATTAGTGAAAAATGACAGAGGTGAATGGACTCTTCCAAAAGGAAAAATATCTGGAATGTACATGGCTCAGGAGAGCGCTATAGCAAGAGTAAAAGATGAAACTGGTATAGATGCAAAATTACTAGATATAGCTGGAGATACTATATATGAGTTCTTCTCAAGAAGTAGACAGCAGAGAGTTTGTAATGCCATAAACTGGTTTATAATGGACGCTCCTAACACAGAATGCAAAATAAGTTCTGAATTTTTAGAAGGCGGATTCTACAAAGTTAAAGATGCTCTTGAAATGTTAAATCATAACAAAGAAAAATCTTTAGTTGAAATCTCATACAAAAAATATAAAGAAGTAAAGAAAATAGTAGACTAATCATATCTAACCGAAAGGCTGATATCAACTTTGAAGCGGAAAACTACCACGCAGTTGCGTGGTAGTTTTTTTATGCTTTTTTTACATTCACATATTCTTAAAACTAATATATAATAAAATATAGTAGTTAAATACAAAAAGAGGAGATGTTTCAAAATGGAATATATAAAATCAGGAAACACAATAGCAGTTCGCATAGACTATGATGAAGAGGTAATTGAAAAGTTAACAGAGCTTTGTAAAAAAGAAAATATTGCTTCAGCAGCAGTTTCTGGAATAGGTGCTACAAAATTAGCAGAATTAGGATTATATAATATAGAAACAAAAGAGTATAAAGTAACTTCTTATACTGGACTTTATGAAGTTGGTTCATTTATGGGTAATATAACTCAGAAAGATGGAGAACCATATTTACATATGCATATAACTATAGGTGATCCAGAAAAAAATGAGGTACATAGTGGACACTTAAATAAAGCGGTTATAGGTGCTACAAGTGAAATATTTGTAACTGTATTTGATGAAAAAATAGGTCGTAAACTTGATGAAAAAACAGGAATAAATATTTTTGACTTTGAAAAATAAGAATTTGAAAGGGGATTTCTATGAATTCGTATAGAACTATCTACGAATATGGATGTGATGAATTCACAGAAGAGAGATCGAGATTTATAGGATATGCAAAGCCTATAAATAGTGAGGAAGAAGCTGTTGAATTTGTCGATGAAATAAAGAAAAAGCATAAAGATGCTACTCACAATGTATGGGCTTATACAGTAGGACCTACTATGAATATTCAGAGATACAGCGATGACGGAGAACCACAGGGAACAGCTGGAATACCAGCACTTGAGGTTATTAAAAAAGAAGATTTAAGAGATGTTGTAGTTGTAATAACTAGATATTTTGGTGGCATAAAGCTTGGTGCAGGTGGGCTTGTAAGAGCATATACAAGAGGAGCAAAAATTGGTTTAGAAGCAGGAAAAATAATTGATAGAATATGGTATCAAGAAGTTAAAATAAAAGTAGACTACAATCAGATAGGTAGAGTTCAGAATGAAATAATGAACTTAGGATATTTTGCAAAAGATACTATATATCTTGAAGATGTAGAATTTATAATATATTCTAAACCTGAAGATACACAAAAGCTTACAGATAGAATAACTGATATAACAAATGGTACAGCAAATATTTCATTTGGTGAGGAATTCTATTTAAGTGAAAATAATGGAGAAATAATACTTGATTAATGGGGGAAAAAATGAGTACTAGAGCAGAACAGATTGAAAAAACAGTAGAATGGTTACAGGATAAAGTAAAAGAAGCACATGCTAGAGGATTAATAGTTGGTGTATCTGGTGGTATAGACTCTGCAGTTGTGGCATATCTTATTAAAAAAGCATGCCCAAATGATTCTATGGGTGTAATAATGAGTATAAAATCAAATCCAGCAGATAGAGTAGATGCTATGAAAGTTATAGATGGATGTGGAATAGAATACATGGATCTTGAATTAGCAGAACCACACAAATTAATATTAGATACAGTGACAGATAATCTAAAAGAAAAAGGATTATTTAAAGAAGAATATCTAAGAATGACTGATGCTAATCTTAGAGCTAGAATAAGAATGAGTACAATATATACAGTAGCAAATGATTTAGGATATCTAGTTGTAGGAACAGACAATGCAGCAGAACTTCATACTGGATACTTTACTAAACATGGAGATGGTGGTGTTGATATACTTCCACTTGCAAATCTTACAAAAGGTGAAGTATTTGAATGGGCTAAAGAATTAGGAATACACGAAGATCTAATAAATAAAGCTCCATCAGCTGGACTATGGGAAGGGCAGACTGACGAAAACGAAATGGGAACTACATACAAATATATAGATGCTGTTTTAGAAGGCAGAAGAGATGAAGTTCCAGCAGAACATCTTGAAATAATAGACAGATTACACAGAAATAGTGAACACAAAAGACATACTGCTGCAAAACCACCTAAATTCTAATTTACTATTGCAAAAATTTATGATAGAATTTTAAGGTGAGTAAATAACAGAAGGAGTGGAATTATGGGACGTATAGGAAACATAATAAATAGAAAAGGAAAACAGGATGCTCAGAGAGCAAAAGTATTTACAAAACATGCTAGAGCAATAGCAGTTGCTGCTAAAGATGGTGGAGGAGATCCAGAATACAATGCAGCTTTAAAAACAGCTATAGAAAAAGCTAAAGCTGACAACATGCCTAATGATAATATAGATAGAGCTATAGCAAAAGGTACAGGTGCTGGAAACTCTGAAAGCTACGAAACAATAGTATACGAAGGATATGGACCAGGTGGGGTTGCAGTAATAGTTAACGCACTTACTGACAACAAAAACAGAACAGCTGGTAACATAAGATACTACTTCGATAAAAATGGTGGTAACTTAGGTACTTCAGGATGCGTATCTTTCATGTTCGATAGAAAAGGACAGATATTAGTTGCAGCTGAAGATGGTGTAAGCGAAGAAGAATTAATGGATGCAGCTTTAGAAGCTGGAGCAGAAGATTTCATAGTTGAAGAAGATGGATTCGAAGTAATAACTGAACCTAACGACTTTGCAGCAGTTAGAGATGCATTAAAAGAAGCTGGATACGAATTTATATCAGCTGACGTTAAAATGATACCTCAGACAACTACTGAATTAACAGAAGATGGTCAGCGTAATGCTATGGAAAAATTAATAGATATGCTTGAAGATGATGACGATGTTCAGGATATCTACCACAACTGGGAAATAACTGAATAATAAAGTGAAGAAGACAAAGAGATGTTGCAGAAAATTACTGTATACATCTCTTTTTTTATTTTCTATCGAAAGTAATAAATTATAGGAATAAAAGAATTATATAATAATAAAATGAAAACGATTGACAAAATAAAAAACTTATATTACAATAAAAAAGGATTCAATAGGATGGTAATTGTTAATTCAAGCTAGACCTATTTACATATATAGAAAATAATATTCTTTTAATAAAAAAGAAATGCTAATTTTTCTACATATGTAAGTAGGTCTTTTTTGTTAAAAAAAAAGCAAATCTTATCGAAAGGAGAGATTTAAATGATTATAGATAGAGTTTTAAATAACAATGTAGTTATTATAAAAGATGAAAATGGAATAGAACAAGTTGTATGTGGCAAGGGAATAGCTTTTAAGAAAAAAAGTGGAGATTTTGTAGATGAAAAAGAAGTAAATAAAGTATTTATTTTAAAGGATAAAGTTAAGAATAAAAGATTCCAGGAAATAGTATCAGATATACCTCTTCCATATTTAGAAGTAGCTGATGAGATAATAGATATGATTAAACTTGAATCTGGTAAAAAAATAAGTGACACAATATATATTTCTTTAAGTGACCATATTCATATGGCTGTAAATAGATTTTTAGATGGTATTACAATAAAAAATTATATGATTTGGGATATCAAGAGATTTTATCCAGAAGAGTTTCAGCTTGCATTAAAAGCACTGAATATAATCAATGAAAAACTGCATGTATCTCTACCAGAAGATGAGGCAGGTTTTATAACACTACATATAGTGAATGCAGGTATGGAAAATGACGATATGCATCAAACTATTGAAATAACAAAGATAATGCAGGAAATATCAAATATAGTGAAATATCATTTTTCAGTAGAATTTGATACAGATTCTGTATATTATTATAGATTTATAACACATTTAAAATTCTTTGCACAGAGATTGCTTTCAGACAAAATTATAAAAGACACAGATGAGGATGATCTATTAGATATTGTAAAAGTTAAATATGCATCTTCATACGCTTGTGTTGAAAGAATTACAGAGTTTATATCACGCAAATATAAATATGAATTATCAAAGGAAGAACAGTTATACCTGACAATTCATATAGAGCGTGTTATATATAAAAGTCAAAATGAAGAGTAAAAAATAAAATCAAATTAAACAGGTAACTTTATTTTGACAAAGGATGGTAACATTAAGTTGGCTAAACCTTCAGATAAGTTTTTATACTTAAGACGGAGGAGAAAAAATGGAAAACTACACAAAACTAGCAGCAGACATAATAGAAAATGTCGGCGGAAAAGAAAACATTGAGAGTTTAACACATTGTGTTACTCGTCTAAGATTCAAATTAAAAGATGAATCAAAAGCGAATGATGAAGTACTAAAAAATATGGATGGAGTTGTTACAGTTGTAAAATCAAAATCTATAGACCAGTATATGGTTGTAATAGGCGAACATGTAACAGATGTATACAACGAAGTTCTAAAACAGCTTGGAATGAGCGCAGATGCTATTGTTGATAATAGCAAGTCAGATAAAAAGAAACAGAGTTTATTAAATAGAGCTCTAAATGTTATATCTGGAGGGATTGGACCAGTACTAAATCTTCTATGCGCTTGCGGGATTATAAAAGGTTTAACAGTTGTACTAACTATATTAGGAATTAGTCCAGAATCTGGACCATATATGTTATTAAATGCAGCGGGAGATTGTTTCTTCTACTTCCTACCATTAATGTTAGGATACAACTTAGCTAAAAAATTCGAAATAGATCCATTCTTTGGATTAATACTAGCAGCTGCTATGTGTTATCCAACTATACAGAATGTAGATTTAGATTTCTTTGGACATAATATAAACACTACTTATGCTTCAACATTTATGCCAATATTATTTGGTTTATTATTTGCAGCACCATTATATAAGTTTATAGACAGATATATGCCTAAAATGATAAAAGGATTTATGACTCCTTTATTAACATTATTAATAAGTTTCCCACTAACTTTCATAATAATAGGGCCAGTAGCTAATTTAATAGGTACAGGATTAAACGTAACACTTACTTCTATATGTGAATTCTCTCCATTAATAGCAGGAATAATAATTGGTGGATTATGGCAGGTATTTGTTATGTTTGGAATACACGGTGTTTTAACAGTTGTAGCTTTTATGGACTTAGTTGCAGGAAATCCAAGCCAGATGCTAGCACTTTCATACCCAGCTACATTTGCAACAGTTGGTACAGTATTAGCAGTTTATCTAAAAACTAAAAACATTAAATTAAAAGAAGTAGCATTACCAGCGTTTATATCATCAATATTTGGTGTAACTGAACCAGCTACATATGCAGTAACACTACCAAGAAAAAAAGTATTCGTAGTTAACTGCATAGGTGGTGCAGTAGGTGGTATAATCGTAGCTTTAATGGGAATAAAAATGTATTCTTATGCAGGTATGGGAATTATAGGTTTATTAGGATTTGTAAGTCCAACTGATGTTAATTTTATGGGAATAATTATGATGGTAGTAATACCTCTTTTAGTTTCATTAGTATTAACAATGGCAATATACAAAGATTCAGACTACGATTACCTAGAAGGAAATAATTCTGGTAAATCAGATATAGATACAAATAAAAAAGAAAAAACAAATGAAAAAAACGAAGAAAAAATAGTAAATGTTAGAGAAACAATATTAATGCCTATGGATGGTACTATAAAACCATTATCAGAATCAGAAGATGATGCATTTGCAAGTGAAGCACTTGGAAAAGGATGTGTAATAGTTCCAGATAATGGTGAAGTTTGCTCTCCAGTTAATGGTGAAGTAAAAACTATCTTCCCTACTAAACACGCAATAGGTATATTAAGCGATGATGGATGTGAAATATTAATCCACATAGGTATAAATACAGTATCTCTAGAAGGAAAATACTTTGAGGCTCATGTAAAAGCAGGAGATAAAGTAGAAGCAGGACAGCTATTAGTTTCTTTTGAAAAAGAAAATATAGAAAAAGAAGGATATTCTTGCGAAATACCTATGATAATAACAAATACATTTGATTATTTAGACGTTTTAGAAATAGATAATGAGCATCATAAAAAAGGTGATGCTATGCTAAAAATAGTGAAGTAAGGAGAGTGGGATAAAATGGCATTTCCAAAAAATTTCTTATGGGGTGGCGCAGTAGCTGCCAATCAGTGCGAAGGAGCATGGAATGTAGGTGGTAAAGGAATGACAGTTTCTGATACTGTTACAGCAGGAACTGTATCTGAGCCTAGATATACAACATATATATCAAAAGACGGTGAACCTGGTAAAGCTTCAATGTTTGAACAGTTACCAGAAGGAGCACGCAGAACAGTATTTGAAGGTTATTACTATCCTTCTCACGAGGGTATAGATTTTTACAATAGATACAAAGAAGATATAGCATTATTTGCAGAAATGGGATTTAAAGTATTCCGTATGTCTATATCTTGGTCTAGAATATTCCCAAAAGGAATAGAAGAAGAACCAAACAGAGAAGGACTAGATTTTTATAGAAGAGTATTTGAAGAATTAAGAAAATACGATATAGAACCTCTAGTAACTCTATTCCACTACGATATGCCTTTATACTTAGAAGAAGAACTAGGTGGATGGAGCAATAGAGAATTAATAGATCTATTTGAAAAATACACAAAAGTGCTATTTAAAGAATATAAGGGATTAGTAAAATATTGGCTAACATTCAACGAAATAAACAGCCCAATATTAATGCGTACATTTATACCAAATTATCCTGATTCTAAAGTTCGTGAAGCAATGCAGATATTACACAACCAGTTTGTAGCGAGTGCAAGAGCTGTTAGAGCAGCACATGAAGTAGATTCAGAAATGGTAGTTGGAGCTATGTTAGGTGGAGTATGTAATTATCCATTAACATGTAATCCAGATGATATAATATCTTGCCAGAAACATTGGCAGGAAGATTGCTACTACTGCTTAGATACAATGGCAAGAGGCGCATATCCATACTATGCGCAGAGACTTTGGAAAGAATATGATTTTAAACTAGAAGCCGAAGAACAGGATTTCATAGATTTAAAAGAAGGTACAGTTGATATGATCACATTCTCTTACTATTCATCAGGATGTGTCACAGAAGATGAAAATGCTGAAAAAGCAAAAGGTAACTTTACAACTGGAGCAAAAAATCCTTATTTAAAATACAGTGAATGGGGATGGAGTATAGACGGACAAGGACTTAGATATTTCTTAAATGAAGTATATGGACGCTATCAGTTACCACTTATGGTAGTGGAAAATGGTCTTGGAGCTATAGATAAATTAGAAGAAGATGGAAGTATACACGATCAATATCGTATAGAATACACAAAAGAGCATATAAAAGCAATGAGCGATGCTATTGAAGATGGTGTAGATTTAATAGGATACACATACTGGGGATGTATAGATTTAATAAGTGCGTCTACAGGTGAGATGAAAAAGAGATACGGATTTATATACGTAGACAAAAATAACGATGGAAGTGGAACATTAAATCGTTATAAAAAAGATTCTTTCTATTGGTACAAAAAAGTTATAGAATCTAACGGAGAAGAATTATAATAAGAAGAATTTATAATAATTAAACATATTAAGGTAGATTAGATGATTTTGTATATCATTAAGTCTACCTTAATATTTTGCCTAAAATAAGAAGTAAAATAGTAAAATATTATAAATTACTAAATTTAGATAGGAGAACGTATGGAAAAGAAAGATGATTTTTTAGGAACAGAACCTATAAAAGGTTTATTATTTAAATTGGCATTACCTACACTTGTAGCTCAGGTTATAAATATGTTATACAACATAGTGGATAGAGTTTATATTGGGCATATAGCAAATGTTGGAGATTTGGCATTGACTGGAGTAGGAGTTTGTATGCCTATAATTATTATCGTGTCTGCATTTGCAGCATTAATAGCGAGTGGAGGAGCACCTCTTGCAAGTATTTCTATGGGAGAAGGAAATTCAGAAAAAGCAGAAAAAATATTAGGAAATTGTTTCTCAACTCAGATAATAATATCAATAATACTAACTGCTATTTTATTGATTTTCAATGAAAAAATATTACTTTTGTTTGGAGCAAGTGAAAATACTATTAAATACGCTACTGAATATATGGATATATATTCAATAGGGACAATATTTGTTCAGCTTACATTGGGAATGAATGCATTTATTACAGCTCAAGGATTTGCCAAAATAGGAATGTTATCTGTTTTAATAGGAGCTATATCAAATATAA
>OFMU01000322.1_pt1 | contig 34155 bp, 30 predicted proteins | sample 1541861 | NCBI WGS metagenome assembly OFMU01 (sample SAMN04209238, study PRJEB22552) | human gut metagenome | biome: gut; material: feces | host: Homo sapiens | place: USA: Oklahoma
GCCCGGGGGAAGCGTCGCTTTCCCCCGGGCTGTTCTCTTTCGTTATAGGCTCTGCCGCAAAATATCCACAATCTCCTGGTGGGTGAGGACTTTATAGCCCCCCTCCATGATAAAGGACCCCTTGGCAATGCCGTCCAGCATATCCTCGGTGACGCCCAGCTCCGCCAGGTGGAGCACCAGGCCCATCTCCTTCATCCAGTCCTCCATGGCGGCCAGACCTTCCTGGGCGATGGCCTCATCGGTTTTTCCCTCTGGGCGCACCCCCCAGACGTTCACTGCGAACTTCTTGAACTGATGCAGGCCGTAGGGCATCACATACCGGTAGTAGGGCAGGGAGACCGCCGACAGGGTCATGCCGTGGGTGGCGTCGGTGTAGGCGCCCACCGACTGGCCGATCATGTGAACCATCCAGTCCGTGTCCTTTCCTTGGGCTACCAAAGTGTTCAGGGCCCAAGTGGCGATCCACATCAGGTTGCTCCGGGCCTCATAGTTCTCCGGGTCCTTCACTGCGATCCGGCTGCTGTGGAGCAACGAGCGCATCAGGCCCTCCATGAGGTAGTCCGAGGTGCAGTCATCCTCCCCGGAGAAATACTGCTCGGTGATGTGGTTCATAATGTCGTAAATGCCGGCCACCATCTGGTACTTGGGCAGGGTATAGGTATACTTGGGGTTGAGGATGGAGAACTTGGGAAAGACCTCCTCCCCGAAGACGTGGCCGATCTTCTGCTTGGTGGCGTGATTGGTGATTACCGAGCCCCCGTTCATCTCGGAACCGGTGCCCACCATGGTCAGCACACAGCCCACGGGAATGAGGCGGTTGGCAGGCTCCTCCATGCGGACATAGTATTTCTCCCAGGGGTCCTCGTCGCACCAGGCGGAGACGGACACGCCCTTGGCATAGTCGCAGCAGGAGCCGCCCCCCACCGCCAGGAGAAGGTCCACGTTGTTCTCCCGGGCGATTTTGCACCCTTCATAGAGTTTTTCCGTTGTGGGATTGGGCATGACCCCGGGGTCCTCAAAGATTTCTTTGCCTGCGGCCTTCAGGATGGATACCACCTGGTCGTAAATCCCGTTTTTCTTGATGGAGCCGCCCCCGTAGATCAGTTGGACCCGCTTGCCGTAGTGGGCCAGCTCACCGGCCAGGGCATCCAAAGCCTCCGGGCCGAAATGGAGTTTCGTGGGGTTGCAGTAGCTGAAATTACCGAGCATTGTGAGAATCTCCTTCGCTATAAACTTCTTTCGCCATCCGCAGGGCGGCCCAGGCCTTGGGCCAGCCGGCATAGAAGGCGGCGTGGGTGAGAATTTCCGCCATCTCCTGGGCGGTGACGCCATGGTTTTTGGCGTTTTGTATATGAAAGGAAAGGGAACTGTCCAAAATCCCGCTGGCCATCAGGGCGGTTACCGTGACCATGGACCGGTCCCGGGGAGAGAGTTCAGCCTGCCGGGACCACACCTCTCCGAATAAAACATCGTCGTTGAGCTGGGCAAACTTGGGGGCGAATTCCCCCAACTCGTCCCGGCCAGCTGTTACCTTTTCCATCATAAATGATCTCCTTTCCACTGTCAAATCAAACTATGGTTAGAGCTCCAACCCGGTGATGAATTCCACCGTAGCGGGGTCGTAGTGGGAGAAAAAGGCGCTCTCCTCCTGGTCCAGGGCCTGGATGGCCGCCATATCCTCCGCATCCAAACTGAAATCAAAGACCTGGAGATTTTCCGCCATCCGCGCTTTGTGCACGGATTTGGGGATGACCACCACATCGCTCTGCAGCAAAAACCGCAGGGCGACCTGGGCCACGGATTTGCCGTGCTTGGCCCCCACCGCCGCCAGAACCGGGTTGGTGAAGAAATCCTTCCGCCCCTCGGCAAAGGGGCCCCAGGACTCATGGACGACGCCATACTTCTCCATGATGGCATGGGCCGCCTTTTGCTGGTACAGGGCGTGGGTTTCCACCTGGTTTACCATGGGGCGAATCTCCACGAACTGGCACAGGTCCACCAGACGGTCGGGGAAGAAGTTGGAGACCCCAATGGCCCGGACCTTCCCAGCCTTGTAGGCCTCTTCCATGGCCCGCCAGGTGCCATAGTAGTCGTTGAAGGGCTGGTGGATGAGCAGCAGGTCAATGTAGTCGGTCTGGAGTTTCCGCAGGGATTCCTCAATGGAGGCCCGGGCCTTTTCCTGCCCGGCGTTGGAGACCCAGACCTTGGTGGTAAGGAAGATGTCTTCCCGGGGCAGGCCGGAGCCTTTGATGGCCCTGCCCACGCCCTCCTCGTTATGGTAGGCCTGGGCGGTGTCGATGGCCCGATAGCCCACCTCAAGGGCCTCCCGCACGGAGGCCTCGCAGGTGGTGGGGTCCACTTGGTATACGCCATAGCCCAGGCGGGGCATTTTGACGCCGTTGGAGAGGGGAATGGATTCCAGATTCATACGAATTCCTCCTGATATAGTGACATGGTTTATTTCTTAGCGTTGACCTGATAGCGCAGCCAGAGTGCGCTGCCCGCTCTGGCTTCCGCGCCAAGCAGGGTAAAGGAGATGGGCTTGTCGGTGCTCAGCCCCTCCTGGGCCCGGAAGAGGGATTGGGTGCGGGGGTTGCCATCGGCGGCGGGGGCCACCACAAGGCTGAGCTCATCGCACATCCCCGCCTGGAGGAAAGACCAGTTGAGCACGCCGCCGCCCCCCAGCATCAGCACCTGGATGCCAAACAGCCTTTTCAGCTTTTCCAGGGCCAGGGCGTAGTCCAGGGTGTCTTTTCCCGCCAGGAGGTAGGAGATCCCCAGCCGCCGCAGGAAGGCTTTGTAGTCATTGCTGGCCTGCTCTGTGAGCACTTCCACCACATGGGCGGTGGTGGTCTCGTAGGTCAGCGTGTCAGACTGCCACCCCAGTTTCCCCTTGGGGTCCACGGAGACGTAGTACATGGGCGCCTGCCGGGCGACAAAATCCCCGGCGGGGACGGTGGGGGCGTGGGGAATCAGGTCAGGCGTTCGGTAGTGGGTAAAATTGTCGTCGGTGGTTACCCGTCCAGACAGCCATCCCTGGTGGCGGTAAACAGGCTCGGGCCCAAAGGCGATGTCATAGAACAGATCACTGGCCGCCTCACAGGCGGGCAGGTCCATATAGTTTCCCATGATTTTCCCATCCAGGGAGACAAACATGTGGCAGAAAATATAGGGTCGATCCACAGGGACACCTCACTTTAGTCGATTGTATTCGTCCGGGTCCACCGGTTCCAGCCATTGGCTGCCGGTGTCCTGGCCGGGGACCTCAATGGCCAGGTGCTGGAAGGGGCTGTCCGGTGCGGCCCCGTGCCAGTGCTTGACGTTGGGGGGAATGTGCACCACGTCCCCGGGGTGAAGCTCTTGGGGCGGCTGTCCCCATGCCTGGTAGTAGCCCCGGCCAGCGGTGACCAGCAGGATCTGTCCGCCCCCCTGGCTGGCCTTGTGGATGTGCCAGTGGTTCCGGCAGCCTGGGGCGAAGGTTACGTTGCCCACGGCCACCTGATCCAGGCTCAACATATGCAGGTAGCTGGTGCCGTCAAAGTAAGGGGCGTAGGCGGTATTCTCCTCCCCCACGGGAAAGAGACTGTTTTGTATCAAGTGCTGTAAAGTCATATTACTTTCCCCTTTTTACCCAGGCGGCCAGCGCCGCCTCCTCCCGGCAGACGGCGGTGCCCAGAATGGCCAGCCCCCTGCCCACCCGGGCCCCGGGGCATAGCCGGCGGATGTCGGCCTCGCTGCGGCCCAGGCCGCTGCCCTCATGGGTGCAGAAGGGAAGGATGGTCTTGCCGGTGAAATCAAAGGATGCTAAAAAGGTGAAGACGCACATGGGCATGGTTCCCCAGTAGTTGGGATAGCCCAGGTAGATGGTGTCATAGTCCTCCAGATGATCCGGCAGGGCCCGCAGGGCCGGGCATCCTGCCGCTGGTCGGCCTGGGCCTGCTCAATGCACTGGTTATAGTTGTCGGAGTAGGGATGGACAGGCTCCAGTTGGAACAGGTCCGCACCTGTGAGCACTTGCAGACGGCGGGCGACCACCTCTGTGTTTCCCACGGACAGCGGCTGAATGCGGCCGCTGACATAGTTTTCTCCCCGGCGGGAGAAATAGACGATCAGTTGTGCCATGATGACCTCCTTCATTGACGGGATCCCTTTTGATGCCCTTATTTTAACGCGCCTTCTCTTGACAGGGAAGAATCAATCTTGTACCATGGCAATAACAAAAAGTTAGAACAAAAGGAGGGACCCCCTGTGTACAACAGCCAGCTGACCACCTTTGTCCAGGTGGCGGACAGCGGCAGTTTCAATAAGGCTGCGGAAGCCCTGTATATCTCATCCACGGCGGTGATCAAGCAGATCAACGCCCTGGAAAAGCATCTGGACCTTACCTTGTTCTCTCGGACCAACCACGGCATTGCCCTGACAGAGTCCGGGCGGATCATTTACAAGCACGCGAGAAAGCTGTTTGCCTATTCGGAAAAAGCGATTGCGGAGGCCCGTCTGGCCGCGGCAGAGGCGGCCACAACCTTCTGCGTGGGGACGTCCATCCTCAACCCCTGCAAACCATTTATGGACCTTTGGTACCGGGTCAGTGAGCAGCTGCCTGGCTTCAAGCTCCACATTGTCCCCTTTGAGGACGACCACGAGGGAATTCTCCGGGAGATCGCGGCCCTGGGGGAGAAGTTTGACTTTCTCATCGGTGCCTGCGACTCCCGACAGTGGCTGGACCGGTGCAATTTTCTTCCCCTTGGAGTGTATCGTCACTGCGTGGCCGTTCCCCGGGAACATCCTTTAGCCCGGAAAACCAAGCTGACCATCCAGGACCTGTATGGACAGACGCTGATGATGGTCAAGCGGGGGGACTCCCCCACAGTGGACCGGGTCCGGGACTATGTGGAGAAACACCCTGCCATTGCCATTGAGGACACCCCTCAGTTCTACGACATGGAGGTGTTCAACCGCTGCGTGCAGACGCGAAATCCCCTCATGTCCCTGGAGTGCTGGGGGGAGGTGCATCCCGCTTTGGTGACCCTCCCTGTGGACTGGCCGTTCACTATCCCCTATGGGATTCTCTATCCCCTTCACCCGGACCCGGATACCCTGCGGTTCCTCTCCCTGGTCCGGCAGGAGATGGCGGGAGCGCCGGACCTCCCCCAGGGAGAAACTCCGTCGCCTTGACAAATTAGGACTATCGTGCTATTTTGTTTGTACGATAGTCCTAATTTTTGCTGCCAAAGAGGAGGAACCTGCCATGACCGCGCCCCCACGCCAAACCATGCTGGCCACCGCGCCTGTGAGCAAGCTGATCTGGACCTTTGCCATTCCCGCCATTCTCAGCCAAGTGGTCAATTCCATGCACAATATTGTGGATCAGACCTTTCTCGGCTGGGGCATTGGAGATTTGGCCATTGCCGCCACCAACATTGCCTTTCCTCTGTCTACCTTAACCACCGCCCTGGCGGCCCTCATCGGCATGGGCGGCGCGGCGGGATTCAGCCTTGACTTGGGAAAGAAGCAGGCACGCTCCGCCCGAAAGAATTGGGGCAACGCCATTGTGCTGTCGGTGGGGCTGGGCTGCCTGCTGGCGGTGCTGGCTGTGGCCTTTTTGGAGCCGATGCTCTACCTCTTCGGCGCCACAGAGGCCATGATGATTTATGCGGTCCCGTACGCCCGGATCATCAGTATGGGGCTGCCCTTTGCCATTTTCTCCATGGCCATGGCCCATTTTATCCGGGCCGACGGCAGCCCCAAGTTTTCCAGCGGGGTTCTCCTGTCCGGGGCCATTTTCAATATGATTTTTGACCCGATTTTCCTCTTTGCCTGTTCCATGGGCATCCAGGGGGTTGCTCTGGCCACGGTGCTGGGACAGGGACTCTCCAGCTGTCTGGCCCTCTATTATCTGGTGCGCCGGCGCCACATGGTGACCCTGGAGCGGGAGGATTTCCGTCTATCTGCTGGTACGATCAAAGGGATCGGCGCGCTGGGGGGCGCCATCTTTTTCAACCATGTGATTATGACCGCAGCCCAGGTCATCCTGATGAACATGCTGCGTACCTACGGGGCCCAGTCGGTCTATGGCAGTGAGATCGCCATCGCCGGGTCCGGGGCGGTGGGAAAGGTGATGATTGTCTTTCTCAGCTGTGTCATCGGGATTGCTCTGGGTTGTCAGCCGATTTTCGGCTTCAACTATGGCAGTAAACGGTATGACCGGGTCATTGAGGCCTACCGGAAGGCGTTGCGCTACGGCACCACCCTGGCGGTGATTGCCTTCCTGTGCATCCAGCTGTTTCCCCGGCAGATTTTGAGCATCTTTGGCTCAGAGGACCCGCTGTTTTATGAGTTTTCCATCCACTATATCCGCATTTATCTGCTTATGACCTTTGTCAACGCCTTTCAGCCCATTACCTCCAACTTCTTTACCTCCATTGGCAAGGCCAAGCTGGGATTTTGGATGGCGTTGGTCCGGCAGGGACTGCTGCTAATTCCGCTGCTGTTGCTTCTGCCGCTGGCCCTTGGTATGGATGGGGTCCTCTGGGCGGGACCCATTTCCGATGGAGTGGCAGCGGTGCTGGTCCTGGTTCTGGGGGCCCGGGAGGTCCGCCGGCTCACGGTGCAGCAGGAGGAGACCCCATGAAGCGAGATACCCGACGGGCCATTCTGGACATGGCCAAAACGCTCTTCAGCCAGCAGGGGTACAACGCGGTCTCCATTGGGGAGATTGCCGGTGCCCTGGGGATCAGCAAGGGCAATGTGACCTATCATTTCAAAAGGAAAGAGGACATCATGGAGGCCCTGCTGGCCGAGGCGAAGCCCACCTTTTTTCAAGAGCCCCCTCGGACCATGGAGGAACTGGACGCCTTTCTGGAGGACATGGAACAGGCCCGGGAGAACTATGCCTTTTACTTCCAGCACCATGCCCAGCTGGGCCAGCTCTCCCCCGCGATCCGGGCGCGGCAGCAGGCGATTTATCACAGCCAGTCGGCACTGTTTGCCCAGGCGCTGTCCATTCTGGCCCGTCAGGGCATGTTTCGAGGGGAGGATTTTCCCGGGGCGTATGCCCGTGTGGCGGATACCATTTTCCTCACCTCCCTTTACTGGCTTCCCTTCTGTGCGGTCAAGGGGCGGAAGGAGGATTTCCGGACCCAGGCCTGGTCTGTGCTGTATCCCTTGCTGACCCCTTTGGGCAGACAACGGGGGCGGGAGCTGGGCCTTCTTCTTGGGGAAGATCCATAACATAAAATAAGCCTGCGCGGGAAATCCCCGTGCAGGCTTATTTTTGTGGACGAGGCGTTCTCTCTTCCACAGAGGCCATTCCCGTGAGACGCCGGAGCTTTTCCCGGTCCAGAATGGTGATGGTCCCCCGGCGCAGTGCGACAATGCCCTCCTGGGCGAAGTATTTCAGCACCTTGGTGACCACTTCCCGGGCGCTGCCGATGTAGCGGGCCATCTCGTCATGGGTGATCCGGAGGACGGGGCCCTTTTGGGCGGACTCGTCCCACAGAAAAATGGCGGCCCGCCGGTCCATCCCCATGAAAAGAATTTGCTGCATGGTCCACATGATATCGGAGAAACGCTCACTGGCGGTCTTGTAGAGAAAGAGTTCGATCTCCGGCCGCTGCTGAGCCAGGGGAGAGAGGGCTGTGACGGGAAGGGTGATCACATGGGTCTCCTCAATGGCCTCGATGAGTACGTCGAAGACGATGGCGTCCATCAGGCAGGAGGAGGAGAGAACACAGGTCTCACCTTCCCGCACCCGGTACAGTGTCACCTCCCGCCCTTCCTCGGACAGAAGAAAGGCCCGAAGCTGGCCGGACAAAAGCAGCAGGATGCCCTTGCAGTCCTGGTCCGCCCGGTGGGTGATGGTCCCCTTGGGCAGGGTGGAGGGAACGCTGGCCTCCCGCAGGGCCATCTGTTCCTGTGGGGTTAGGTGTTCCCAAAAGGGAAGCATCTGGGAAAATATATCGTCCGGTTGTTTCATGAAAACCTCCTTGGGAGAAGCTGGTTGCCCTGTTGGATCGGATGCGTTGAGTGTACCATAGGTCGGGGAAAGATGCAAATGGGATTTCCCCGGGGAACCCAGGCGGCGCCCCGGGGATGAAAGGGGTCAGCAGCCGGTTCCATGCCAGACGGGCCTGTAACCCTGGGGTGGCCAGACCGGAGTGGTGACTGCGGCGGTGCTCTGTCCGGCGGTCTGGGAGGAGATCACCGCTGTGTTGGTAATGGTTCCCTGGGCGCAGGGGTGGACCACCCCGGCCACGAGGAGTGTAGCCGTTGCGCCGGGCGCCAGGGTGCCGAAGGAGAGCAGGCCCTGCCAAGGCCGCCAGGTGATCCCGCCGTCAAGGGAATAGACCCCGGCGGAGAGCGACGGCGGCAGATGGTCCTGTACCACCACGCCCTCTGCCGGGATGCTGCCCCAGTTGACCGCCACCAGGCGGTATACCAGGTATTGACAGGGGACTGCCCAGCAGGGGGAGGTTTTGGTCAGACGAAGCTCTGTGCTTCCCTGGACAGGGACCAGGCTGGTGGCGGTGTTGCTGTTGGGGTTTGGGTCCGGGGTGGAGCTGGCCACCACAGCGGTGTTTACAAGGGTGCCCTGGGCAGAGGAAGACAGGCTGCCGCGCAGCAGCAGGGTTCTTCCCTGACCGGCTGGAAGCGCTCCCAGGGAATAGGCCCCGGTCCACGGGGTCCAGGTGCGCCCGTTGTCCAGGGAAACTTCCACGCGGGACAGACCGCCGGGAGTCTGGTCGGTGAGAAGAACATCCTGGGCGGTGGCAGGGCCCAGGTTGGCGATGGTGAGCGTATAGGTCAGCAGGCCGCCAGGGGCAGCAGTGTCGGTATCGGCCACCTTGGTGATGGCCAGGTCCGCAGCGGGCTGAAGGGGGTCCTCCCGCTGGGCGGTGTTGTTGGTGAGATCCGGGTCCGGGGTGGAACTGGCCGCCACAGCGGTATTGAGAAGGGGAAGGGTAGCGGCGGGGTCGATGGTCCCCCGCAGCAGGAGGGAGCGGGAGGCACCTGCGGCCAGGGTACCCAGCAGATAGGGGCTGTGCCATGGGGTCCAGGTGGCGCCGTTGTCTGTGGAAAACTCCGGCGTCCAGAGTTCCGCCGGAACCGCGTCGGTGAGAAGCACGTCCTGGGCATCCGAGGGCCCGGCATTTTGTAGGGTGATGGTGTAGAGAAAGGGAGTGCCGGGGACAGCAGAGCCTCCGGTGTTCTCCTTCCGTACGGAAAGGTCTGCGGAGGGGAGAAGGGGAACCTCCACGGTGTCCTCATTGTTGTCCGGATTGGGGTCTGGGGTGGAGCTGGTCACCAAAGCGGTGTTCTCCAGGGAACTGGCTGTCGTGGAGGGGTCCACCTGCCCCTGGAGGAGAAGGGTGGCGGTGGTGCCTGGGAGAAGAGTGCGGAGCACGTAGGTACCGCTCCAGGGCTGCCAGGTTGCCCCGCCGTCAGCGGAGAATACTGGGGACAGAATGGCTGCCGGCAGGGGGTCCTGGAGTACCACGTCCTGGGCCGCGGAGGGACCTGCGTTGGTAACTTGAAGGGTGTAGGTCAGAGTCTCGCCCGGATGGACGCGGGCAGGTTGGACCTGCTTGAGAACGGCCAGGTCCGCAGCGGTGTCGATGGGCGTGCGCTCTGTGGCCTGGTTGTTGTCCGGGTTGGGGTCTGGGGTGTCGCTGGTGACAACAGCAGTGTTGACCAGAATCCCCTCTGCCTCCAGGCTGACTGTGCCCCGCAAAAGGAGCTCTACACGCTGGCCTGGGGCCAGGCTGCCTGGCTGCCATGTCCCTGCCCAAGGCTGCCAGGTTGCCCCGACGTCTGTGGAGAACGCCGGTTCCAGCAGAAGGGGCGACAGGGGATCGGTGAGCACCGGATGGACCGCAGGATCGGGGCCCAGATTGGTCAGGGAAAGGGTGTAAACCAAGGCCTGCCCGTGGAGCACCGGATTGGGTGCCCCAGATTTAGTTAGAGCTAGGTCCGCAGCGGTGTCCACCGGGGTGAGTGCTGTGGACTCGTTGTTCTCCGGCCGGGGATCTGGGGTGTCGCTGGCGACGGTAGCGGTATTGGTCAGGGTGCCGCTGGTCCCTTGGGCCACGGTTCCCCGCAGCAGAATCTGGCGGTGGTCCCCGGCGGGCAGGGTTCCCAGGGCCAGGGAACCCGTCCAGGGCTGCCAGGTGCCCCCATTGTCCAGAGAGTATGCGCCGTCAGAGAGGGGTGGGGGCAGGGGGTCGGTGAGGGACACGTTTTGGGCATCGGCGGGGCCCAGATTGGTTAGGTCCAGGGTGTACGTCAGCAGACCGCCGGCGGACACTGGACTGGGGCTGCCCAGTTTGGTGATGGCCAGGTCCGCAGCCAGCTGGACAGGCAGCTCCTCCGTGTCGGTGTTATTGTCTGGGTTGGGATCGGGCGTGTCGCTCTGTACGGTTGCGGTGTTGATCAAAAGAGCGTCGGCGGAGGCCCGCACGGTTCCCCGAAGCAAAATTGTCTGGGCCTGCCCGGGAAGAAGGGTCCCCAAGGCCAGTGTCCCCGCCCAGGGCTGGAAGGAACGTCCTCCGTCCAGAGAGACCTCAGGGGAGGCCAAGGCATCGGGGAGGGGGTCAGAGAGTACGGTATTTTCCGCGTTCACAGGCCCGGCATTGGCCACGGCAAGGGTGTAGGTGACAAGGTCCCCCACAGCGGCGGGCTTAGGAGCGCCCACTTTTACCACCGATAGATCGGCCTGCTCTGTCACGGGGGTTTCCACTGTGGCGGTATTGTTGTCTGGATTGGGGTCCGGCGTGGGAGAGGAGACCTGGGCTACGTTGGTGAGGATGCCTGTGGTGAGGGGGTCTACCACCCCCCGCAGGAGAACCGTAACCCGTTCTCCCACGGCCAGGTCCCCAATGGATTGGGACCCAGTCCAAGGCTGCCATGACAGGCCGCCATCCAGGGAGTATTCCGGGCGCAGCAGCCCCCGTCTGTCTTTGGGCTCCGCCAGAGGCCCGGAGATGATATCTGCCATGGAGATCAGCTTCCTTTCCGATGGATTCTTCCCCCGGTTCGGGTGGGAAGGGGGTCAGTCAATGTGACATCCCGGGCGGGAGAGGGCCCGGCGTTGGAGATGGTGATGGTATAGGTTAGGGGCGCGCCGGGATCTACTGGGTCCGGGGCGGCGGTTTTCTCCACGGCCAGGTCTGCTGCCTCCAGCACCAGTACGGGAACCTCATTGGTGGAGACGGGAAACGGAATGGGAATGCCTCCCTCCACTGGGGTGTAGGCGTAACGCAGGTCTGCTCGGTTCCAGGCAGGGTTGGGCACAGGCAGGGCATCGGCTTTGGCCTGAAAGGAGACGGTGATGGTCTCTCCGCCACGGACATCGGGCAGGCCAAAGCCCAGCTGCGGGTCGGCGGCGGGGAACGGAGTGCCATTGACCTGAACGGTGTCTGGCACAAAGGAAAAGCCGCTGGGAAGCTGGTCCTGCAAAAAGAGATCGGTCAGCGGGCTCTGGCAGGCATTGGTCAGGCGGACGGTGAAGAGGACGGTCTCCCCTACGGTGATTACCTGGCGGTCTGCGGTTTTAACTGGCAGGAACAGGGGCACTTGAATGGGGGAGAGGGCGATGTCGTCGATGACGTAGTCGTTTCCGATGACCTCAGGCCCCTCGCTGAGAAATTCAACGGTGAGCCGGGTGTTCTCCTGGGAGGAGAGAACGCTGCCGATCTGTTTCCACTCTGGGGCGTTTGGGCTGACAGGGATGAGGGCGCCCAGGGTGGCGGCATACAGGGGATTACCGACCTGGTCCAGGACCCGTACGCCCAGTTCCGGGTCTGGGTACCCCGTAACTTTGAACAGGTTCAAAATCCAGGCGGTGAAGAGATAGTAGTGGTTGGGCTCCACGGCTACCTCAGCGCGGAAGAAGACGGCGCCGGGGTTGTAGCCGTTGACCACCAGCATCCGTCCAGTCTCGTTGCCCTGGGTGTGGTCAGCCACCCGCCACCAGGCGCCGATCTGCTGGCTCAAGGCATCGGTCATAAGATTTTGAACGGTGTACTCTCCGCCGGCCGGGGTGTAGACAGCGGGGTTGGGCAGGACGTATGAGAAATCCGGTGTAACCCCAGGATAGGGTTCTGTGGGCGCGCCCGTGTTGGCGAAGGTCCCGCAGTCGGCGGCCTCTAAGAGGTTTTCCTCGGAGACTGCGGCGCAGGGATCAAGAATGGTTTCAATGGGGGAGTAGATGACAGGGCCGCTGAGGAAGGTCTGCTCTCCTATGTCTGCCCCCGTCACAGTGAGAAACCGGGTGTTGGGCGTAACTGCGTCTAGATGGGTGGCGCCTGCCGGGGGATTGGGGGCCGCGGAAATGGGGGGATTGCCTCCCACAGGGACAGGCCCGACCGCCGCGCCGGAGAAATCGGCGGGGGAGGGAAGCCCATCTGTTTCGTAGGGAGCCTGGACCAGGCGGTACGCTCCGGCGGGGACGTGAAGAAAGGCATAGTCTCCGGCCTGGTCCGTGAAAACGGTGCATCGTGCCCCGGTGTCCAGATTTTGCAGGACCACGGGAATCCCGGGCAGGCCGGCATCCCCACTGGAGCGGGTGGCGCTGCGGTCCCGGTCAAATAGGACGCTGCCTGTTATGGTTGCCATGGCTTCCACCTCACTTAATTGCGCAGCTGCGTTTTCTACTATCTTATGCCCGCCTGGTGCAGGGGGCGCATAAGACGAGGGGAGCACGACAAAAAGCCCTGCCGCAAGGAGCGGCAGGGCGAAGAAATAGAGCGGGGAAGTCAGGGGAAGCCAGCCGGACGGGCCCGCAGCTGCCAGAAGGCGACGGCGCTGGCGGCGGCTACATTGAGCGAATCCACACCGTGGGACATGGGGATGCAGGCGGTGTAGTCACACCGGGCGATGGTGGCGGCGGCCAGGCCATCTCCCTCGGTGCCCAGGACAATGGCCAGCTTTTCCGCGGCCATCAGCCGGGGGGCGTCGATGGGCAGGGCGTTGTCACTGAGGGCCATGGCCACGGTTTGAAAGCCCAAGGCGTGCAGGCGCTCCAGGCCGCCGGCGGGCCAGTCCTCTGCCCGGTCACCCAGACGGGCCCAGGGAATTTGAAACACGGTGCCCATGCTCACCCGAACAGCCCGGCGGTTGAGCGGATCACAGCAGGTGGGAGAGAGAAGCACGGCGTCCATGTGCAGGGCGGCGGCGGAACGGAAAATGGCGCCCACATTGGTGGTGTCCACAATGCCTTCCAGCACCGCGACCCGGCGGGCCCCCTGGCAGATGTCCTCCATGGCGGGCAGCTGCGGCCGCCGTATGGCGCATAGGATTCCCCGGGTGAGGGGATAGCCGGTCAGGGCGGCCAGAACGTCTCGGTCTGCGGTGTAGACAGGGATGTCCCCGCAGCGGGCCAGAAGGGATTGGGCCTGTCCCTGCACATGCTTGCGCTCCATGAGAAAGGCCACGGGGGCGTGGCCGGCATCCAGAGCCAGCTGAATCACCTTCGGGCTCTCCGCGATAAAAATCCCCTTTTCCGGCTCCAGCCGGTTGCGGAGCTGGGCCTCGGTCAGCCGGGCGAAGAGATCCAGCCGAGGGTCAGTGAGGTCAGAAATTTCTATTATACTGGGCATGACAGCCTCCTGTTCGTTTTTTTGCATGATACCATGGCGGGCAGAGAAAGGCAAGTCTCCTACCATCAGGCGGTGTTGCCGCAGGAAATGGTTTGCAGAGCAAAACACTGCCTGCAGGCCGGAGAGGGCGGAACCCTGTGGGAAACCGCCTGCTTGCTCAAAGCTGTGTTTGATGCTATGATAAACAGAAGAAGTACGACGCAGTGGAGTCCGTTTCCAGGGCGTGGGCTGCATGCGTTGGCATGACGGGAAAAGGAAGGCGATGGGATGAAGTGCACCGTTTCACAGGAAAACTATTTGAAAGCAATCTACCTTTTGCAAATCCAAAAGGAATCTGTCCGGGCTGTTGACGTATCCAACTATATGGCGCTCTCCAAACCGAGTGTGAGCAATGCGCTGAAAAAGCTGCGGACAGAGCGTCTTTTGACCGTGGACAAAGAGAAAAATCTGATCTTAACAGACGAGGGGCTGCAGGCGGCAAGAGAGATTTTCTCCAGGCACTCCTTTTTTGAGCGGCTGCTCATTGACGCGGGGGTGGACGAGGGACAGGCCATGAGGATGCCTGCTCTTTGGAACACGCCATCAGCAGGCAGAGCTTTGCGGTACTGAAAGACCGGCTGGAAGGCTTGGCAGCCCAAAAGGCCGCGGACTGACTGGTTCGATTACAAAAGCTGGGGCAAAGACGGAAAGAGCGGTACTTCCGCCGCATTGAAAAAAGACAGAGCCGACCACAGGAGAGGCCTCTCTCGTGGTTGTCGGCTCTGTTTTTTGCTGTTTGATTACAAATTCAGACCTCTGTATCGGTTGAAGCAGGCAAAGATCTCCTGCCGCCTGGGCCGGGCCAGGAAGGGAATGCCGGACTGGCCCTCACACAGACCGGCCAGGGTCCGCTGCTGGATCAGCCGGTCCAATTCATCCACCACTTGGCGGAGGGTCTTTTTCCCGTCCAGAAGGTGCCGCTGGGCGTACAGAACACAGTACCCCAGCGCGGCGGTTTGTTCGCTGTCGGTCAGCTGCTCCACGTACCGCAGGTCGATGGTTTCCCGTTGAATCGACACCCCATCCCGCCCCAGTGCTTTGAGCTTCCAGCGATCGCCGCGCCGGAATTCTGGCGAGGCCTTGGGCCGGCGGTCCAGGTTGGGGAGACCGGTCGACTTCGGCGCTGTCCCGTCCGGGGGGAAAGCCAGGGCCTCCTGCTTTGCCCGGACGGTGATATCCCGGGGGAGGTACCGGTCCATCTGGATGATCCGGTCAGCCACATGAAAGTAAGCCCCGGAGCTGCCAGCCACCAGGATGGTGGAGATGCCCTGGTCCCTGTACAGGGCTTGTATCCGGTCAATGAAGGGGGTGATGGGCTCCATGTCCCGGTGGATGACCCGCTGCATCAGGGCGTCCCGGACCATGAAATTGGTGGCGCTGGTATCCTCGTCAATGAGAAGCAGGGAGGCGCCGGCCTCCATGCTCTCCACCACATTGGCCGCCTGGGAGGTGCTGCCGCTGGCGTCTTCCGTGGAAAAGGCCGTGGTGTCCTTGCCGTTGGGCAGGTTGCTGATCCACTGGGAAATGTCTGTGCGTCGGATGCTTCGGCCATCCTCAGCCCGGATTTTCATGGCAGTGTCTTCGGTGATCACATACTCCCGGCCGTCCCCGGTGATGTGGTTGTAGACCCCCAACTCCAGCGCCTCCAGCAGGGTGGACTTGCCGTGGTAGCCGCCTCCCACAATCAAGGTGATGCCCGTTGGAATGCCCATGCCGGTGATCTGTCCCCGGTGGGGCAGGTCCAGGGTGACCGCCAGTTCCGGCGGAGACTGGAAGGCCACGCCGTTCTTCATGGAACGGGCAGAGACGCCGGAGGCCCGGGGCAGAATGCTTCCGTTGGCCACAAAGGCGCACAGGCCCATCTGGGGCAGGGCGTCCCGAATGTACTGCTGATCCTCCGCCAGATCCGCCACGGCCTGCAGCTGTTTGCTGTCTAAGTTCCGATAGAACAGGGTGGCATGGATACACTGGGGAAGAAAGTCAAATAGAATTTTTTCCAGTTCCCGGGCCTGAATGGTCCGCCCCTGGGCGGGGAACCCCACCTCCAGGCGCAGGCAGAGATCACCGTGCGTGGGGTCCAGACAGCAGGCGGTGCGCTCCAAGACCTCCTGCCCGCAGCGGCTGACCGAGATCTGCCCGCTGTGTCCCGAGCCCTTGGCCCGGAAGGACACGGCTTCCGCCTGCCGGGCGAACCGACGGGTCAGCGCATCCTGAAGCGCGATCCGCTGAACAGGAGTTCGGTAGAGGGACGGAGGAAAAGCCGCAGCGCTTCCCCTCACGTGAATACTGACTTTGGAGGGGGCGGCAAAGGGGTCCCCCTGTACATGGTCGATGGACAGCACATAGTCCGGGAATTGGTATGCGCCTTTGGTGTCTTTGTAGGCCGGGTAGCCCTTCCGGTCGATTCTGGCCAGCAGGTTTCTCAGGTCAGTTGCAGTCTGCATGATATTGTTCCTCCATTGAGTTGCCCCGCACGGCAAAGGGAGCTGGTGTTCAGGGCGGAGTGGATTTCAAGAGAGCTATCTTGACAATAGTCCATTTCCAGGCGGTTGTCAAAAGTTTTTATGGGTTTGCAGGATGGCATTCGAAAAAAGTCCCTCGATCGTGCGGCTTTATTGTTTCAAGGATCTCTCGGACAAGTGATTGGTTTTTCTCGGCATATATTTGGAACAATACAGGCAGAGCAACTGGGCCGCAAGGGCGCCATTTGGCGTCTTGGAGGGTAAAAAACCCAGTGGCGGTGCCGTGTAAAATATCAAATCGGTAGGACTGATACTGGGCGCCAAGATCTTCGACAAGATAGCTGTCCCGCTCGTCCCTGCCGCCCCAGGTCACGGTTTCAAGCAGGGCGGCAAGACTGCCATGGTAATATTTTTTTATGAGCTGCGAGAACGTCAACGCCGGTCCCTTGGGCATGAGGAGAATGGCGTTCTGTGCTTCCTCGAAAAGAGCTTCGTCACAGGAAATGATCTGCAGGCATGTTTCGTCCGGGAGCATTTGGACAGCGGCGTATGCCATGTACTCATAGGTTGGAGGGGAGAAGCTGGCAAGCGAGGCGAACAGCGACGCCTGTGGAACCTTCAGCATATTTGCAACCTCAGACAGCAGGGCGGCACGTCGCTCTTCCGGGGGAGAGGGATCCGGCAGGTAAAAGGAAACGATCACATAGTCGTCAATTCCCTTCGCGCTGTACGCCCCTTCAATGGCAGCAATCCCTCTTTGAAGGGCATCTTTGTCCGTGTACCAATAGATGTGATGCCATGGTGCGATGAGCCGCCCCCGGATGGTTGCAAGAGGCGATATAGGGCGGGCCTGACAGTCAGAATGATCCTCCGTTACGTCAATCTGTATTTTTTCGATGGAAAAACCGGCGTCCTCACAAAAACGAGAAAAGGGGAGAAGCAGCTCTCCCCATTCGGTGGAAGCAATGATCGCGAATATCTCGGAATCCTTTGCGCCAAAGTGCTGCTTGACTTGTTCTACATATTTGCTGACTTCATGGAGTGCTTGCCGCGCAGCGGTATTGCTGCGTTTCAATTCAATCAGAACATGGCGCCCCTTCTCATCCCTGGCATATAGGTCGATGAAGCTCTTCGTGCCGTGCTCACCCGGGATATACTGCTCTTTTTGAAGCAAGGTCAATCCCGGTTTTAATTGAGAAATTTTCTGTGCGATCAAATCACGCAGTGCAGATTCTTTCATAAATACTCCTGTTTTTCCTCTGATATGGTTCATCTTCGTGAAGTGCAGAGAGGCAGGGACAAAGGGGCAAGACAATGCCCCTTCAGCAAAAAGGATTTTGGTCTAAGAGCGTCTGAAGATGCGCTTTCAGCGTCTGCTCTCCCAACCGGTCACATGCTGCAATCAATTCTTCCTGAGGGCTGTCTGCGTAAGCACTTTGAAATAGCTGCCGTGCCAAGCGGTCGTCCTGCTTGAGCTGCGCCAGGAGCTTGGGCTGAATGCTTTCATTCTGACAGAAATCATATAGATCGTTTCCGAGCAGTTGTTCAGCGGCCTCCGTTTCCTGGAGGTGTTCCTCTGCTGTGTCCAGCAGCAATTTCATCATCTGAATGGCGGTGTTGGGATCTTGCTCGCCAGTCTCGAGCAAAAGTTCCATGGTGTCCATCTTCAAAAGTTCCTCTACCGTCCAGCGGCCGACTGTGTCAGGAAAGGCGGCAATCAACAGGTCGCGGCAGATCCACTCATTTTCTGAGAAATCCCACCGACGGACTGCGGCCTCCAGCGCAGCGCGATCTGGCTGGAGAATGGGATAAGCGCGCCAATGGGAATTCAAGGCGTTCTGAAGGGCATCCAACTGGGCCGGGCTGCCCTCGCCGGAAAAAAAGCATGCGATCTGGCTTAGGCCATCCACCGTCTGAAAAAGCCAGTTGGGCCAGGGTTTGCATGCCTCATAGCGTGGCAGCTTGGGCAGCAGAGAGGCCCAGAAAGATCCGAGCTGCTCTTCGGTGAGCAGAAATTGCGCTTCAAAGGCCGGCCTTCCGGTGTGGGCAGCGCGCAGCACCTCTTCCGCTGTGCAGAAAGGATAGTTTTGGAAAAATGACTGGAGGAGAGCGCCATTACGCTGGGTTTGCTTCCTTAGAAGGAGAACTATGTGATAATCAGCCCCATGCGCTCCAACTGCCGCTGATGGACGCCGCCACTCTCCATGGTATAGATACGGGTGGTGTTCACGCTGGAATGGCCCAGAATGTCCGCCATCCGGGACAGGTCTTTTTCCAAAGAGTAGTAGGTCCTTGCGAATAAATGACGCAGATTGAGGGGGAATACCTTGCCTGGTTCCACGTCCGCGCTCTCGCAGAGGGCTTTCATATCCCGCCAGATATTTGACCGGTCCAACGGCCTGCCCGTCCGGGTGGTGAATACCGCTCCGGCGGTCTTTTTTTGCTTCTGAAGGTATTTCCGCAGCAGCCGGCGTAGCCGGCCCGGGAGGAAGACCGTGCGGCGTTTGCCCTTGTTGCAGATCTCGGCCCGCCCCGTAGTCACGGCCTCAACGGTGATAAAGCGCAGCTCGGACACGCGGGTACCAGTGGCGCAGATGGTCTGCATGACCAGGGACAGCCGCTCATTGCCCACCTTCTGAGCTGCGCTGACCAGCCGGGCATACTCCGCGCGAGTCAGCTCCCGGCGTTCATCGCAGAAGAGGGCCTTTTGTATCTTCAACAGCTTTACAGCGATGTCCTTCCAACCCATGAAGCGAAAGAAACCATTGACGGCGGCCAGGATGGAGTTGACGGTAGCTGGGGCGTGGCTGGTGGGCACCCGCAAAACTAGGGTCAATGTCTCGTGCTTCGTGATACCGAAATCATCCAGGCGCTTTGTAGTTAGAAATACGCTGGTAATTCTGGCTGTTTCATCCTGGTATAGCGCCACAATCGCATCAGATACCGGGATGTGGGAATTGTTTTGGTGTTTGCCTTCCCAGAAATTTCTTCCCGCGGCAACTGAACCACGATATCCACTTACAATATTGAGAGGAATAAAATCCATCCAATTCTACTGTTTTATAATAGGCGAGATACTGATATTGTTCCATTATTTTCTATCTATATATCTTTCGCGCATAATCCTTAAAGCAACCTCAAGGGAATCATAATGACAAACTGCAGGGGAAAACGCAGAAAAACCACCTAAATAGGCGGTTTTTCAGTAAAAAGTGGTCCGAGTGTAATTATAGGACTTGGAAAGATCCAGTCATATCAATGGTTTTAGCGCAGCAAGAGGTTCTTATCTCAAATTGTACGATCCAAAACTGTAACACGTGTAATCACATCACGCAAGCGGTCTGAACCAACCATATACTCCAACGCATCATCAGCGGTGTCAAAGCAGCATTCCGTTTCAGGACGATTCCAAACATAGATTGTGATTTTATCATCTGTCCCATATCGGATAATGCCATAATGAATGCCGTTCCATTCGATTTCTACTTCTCCACCACATTTCATACACCACTTGAAATCGCTGATCGATTTAAAACGGTTATCTTCCAGTGAATTTTGAGATTTTAAAATGTGATAGGACATATCATACCTCCAATATGACTTGAAATCAGGAATATCTCCATCCCAATAGTTTTCTGCTTTGCCCCAGTTTGGTCGGTTTCCTTCCCATGAAATGGTATGGTCGTGAGGAATAGAGTGTTGTTTGGGACTGCCGTGATCTGAGTAGTGCCGCTCCTTGACTGCCCTTCCGTCTGCACCGATTTTAGTTTCTCTTAAATTCCCGTTACGATCTGTTGTGTGGTTGATACTGCCGGGTTCACCTATAAAACGTCCATCATCCGGCTTAGACGGTTTCCACGCTCCGCCGTATGCGCTGCCTCCGCCTTTTCCAATCAGGTACGGTTCTATTGTATCACGATTCCCGATTGGTGCACCATCCATTTTGAACGCATCCAACTCTTCTTTTGGGAATGAACGCTCGTAGTTTAGATACCGCCAAGAACTGCGTTCGTAATCGACATAGATGAGATTGCCCTGCATTTCGGGAAACGGTGTATTGTAACAGATGATTTTTTCCGGCTCAATATGCCGCAGCATTTCGTTGTAGCCTGCCATGAACCATTCTTTCTGGTCGCAGCGGTTGTCGTGCTCTGAGGCCATATAAGTGGAGACGGCAACAACGCTTCCTTTTTCAATCCCCTCAAAGCAGAAATCAAATGTGGATTCATCGCCCCAGTTGACGGTAGGAATCACGCGAATCCCTTTGGATGCCCAGTAAGCGCCGCACCAGCGATTGCGAAATACGTTGTAAAGCTGCATGACAGACGCCATCTCCAGGTACATACTGAAATCTGGCGAAAGCACCGCACGGTGGCGGGACAGTTTTTCAATGTCGTTGTCCGGATTCTTCCACACCCGCTCAAAGCGATAGTCGTATAGGAAGAAGTGGACCATGCGGTCCAGGTGATTCTGATCCTCCACATGTTTTTTTCAAAACCGATCAGCAAAAGATTATCAAAGTCTCCGGGCCTTTCTTGGAACCTGGGAATGATAGGGATTTTGAACTTTCCTTTTACAAAAAATTAAAAAACGGGTAAGTCCTATACAGACTTACCCGTGGTCCGAGTGGGGAGACTCGAACTCCCGGCATCCTGCTCCCAAAGCAGGCGCGCTACCAACTGCGCTACACCCGGATAGGAACCAAAGCTACCTCGTGTGAAGGAGAGGAACGAAAAACATTATAAAGGAAACAAACAAAAATTGCAAGGCGAGAAAGAGAATTGACCAAAGAAAATTTCCGTGTTACACTGTAACTGATTGTAGATTCCTGTGGCTTGTTGGAGGAGGCAACGATATGAAAACAGAAATACGCACGCTGGAGACCGTTGCGGCGAAGGGACGGCTTCTGGGGTTGGACATGGTGTACCATTGTGCGTCGGGGCACCTGGGGGGTTCTTTTTCTGCCATGGACATCCTGACGGTTCTCTATTTTGAGGTAATGAATGTAGATCCCAAGAACCCTGCGGACCCGGATCGGGATCGCTTTGTTTTGTCTAAAGGGCATTGCACACCTGCGCTTTACCCAATCTTGGCGCAGAAAGGGTATTTTCCCGAGGAGGATTTGGCGCTATTCCGCAGCGTGGAGGGCCATCTGTCCGGGCACGCGGAGATGAACCATGTCAAAGGAGTAGATATGTCCACGGGTTCTCTGGGGCAGGGGATTTCCGCGGCAGTTGGCATGGCGCTGGCCGGGAAGATGGACAAGAAAGCGTATCGGGTTTATACAGTTTTAGGAGATGGAGAGGTGGAGGAAGGACAGGTTTGGGAAGCTTTCCTCAGCGCAGCCAAATACAGATTGGACAACCTCTGCGCGGTCATTGATGTCAATGGTCTGCAGATTGATGGAAAGACAGCGGATGTTATGCCCACAGAGCCGCTGGATCAGAAGCTGAAAGCATTTGGCTGGCATGTCCTTTCCGTGGACGGCCATGATCTGGCTGGGTTAACGGCGGCGTTTGCACAGGCGAAAACGCTCACCGGAGCGCCGACTATGATTTTGGCCAAAACGATCAAAGGCAAGGGGGTTTCCTTTATGGAGAACCAGGCTGGATGGCATGGCAAGGCCCCCAACGCGGAACAGTATCAGCAGGCGCGGCAGGAGCTGGCCGCTGCCTTGGCGGAAAAGGAGGGGAAGTAAGATGGCAGAGAAAATTGCGACCCGTGCCGCTTATGGCAAGGCACTGGTGGAACTGGCGGATCAGGAGCCGAATCTGGTGGTTTTGGATGCTGACCTGTCTGGCTCCACAATGACCAAAGAGTTTGCCGCAGCCCACCCTGACCGTTTTTTTGATATGGGGATCGCGGAGGCCAATATGGTGGGGGTGGCTGCTGGACTGGCCACCTGTGGAAAGAAACCCTTCGTCAATTCCTTCGCGATGTTTGCCGCTGGACGGGCTTGGGAACAGGTGCGCAACAGTGTGGCGTATCCTGGCCTGAATGTGAAAGTGGTGGGTTCCCATGGCGGATTGTCTGTTGGAGAGGACGGGGCAACCCATCAGTGCATTGAGGATCTGGCCATTATGCGTGCCATTCCCAATATGACGGTTTTGTGCCCCTGCGACGGCTATGAGATGCGGGAGGCGGTCCGGGCGCTTTTGGCTTATGAAGGACCGGCCTATATGCGTTTGGGACGCCTGGCAGTGGAGACGGTGACAGATCGTGTGGAGGGATACCAGTTTGCCATTGGCAAGGGGGCGTTGCTCCGGGACGGACAGGATGTTACCGTGGTAGCTGTGGGTATGATGGTGCAGATGGCCCTGCAGGCGGCGGAACAGCTGGCAGGAGAGGGAATCTCCGTTCGGGTCATCGACATGCATACGCTGAAGCCCCTGGATACAGAGATCCTTTTGACAGCAGCACGGGAGACCGGCTGTGTTGTAACGACAGAGGAAGCCAACGTGATTGGGGGCTTGGGCAGCGCGGTGGCGGAATATCTTTCGTCTGCATGCCCGGTTCCTGTTGTCCGTCACGGTGTGGCGGATGAATTTGGACGTTCCGGCGCGGCACAAAAAGTTCTGGAGGCGTATTCCTTGACAACAGAGGGAATTGTTGACAAAGTGAGGCAGGCGGTTTCTATAAAACATGCTTTGACACTTTGATTAGTTTCAGTTGAAAACAACAAATTTTCGGGTCTGAGAAGAGAAAATTAAATTAAGAATTGATTAAGGCTTGCTTTTTTGGCAAAACAAGATTAAAATGAATCTTGCAAAGTGAATCCCGTCAGATGAATTCTTCGGTGGCTGGTATCCATTTCCACTCCTGGAAATAAAATGGTAAGGAGAAGGGAGGGAACCGGTGCCGCGGATGGATGGCAATCTGGAGACATCTGCGTATTGCAGGGGCCGAAGGGGCAAGACCAAGACTCTCAGGCAAAAGGACAGACTCATAGGACGAATTTACAGTGCAAAAAACGAAGTAAAGAGCCCTATTTGAATGGAACTTTTGAACGGAGTGCTGCGGTCTTGCGGCACTCCGTTTTGTGATCTCAGAGGCGGACATTTGCAGTTCGAGCGAAGAGAATTGAGAAAAGGAGAGATTTGCATGGAATTGATCGCAAGTATTAACAGTGCAATCAATGGCTTTGTCTGGGGCGTCCCCATGCTGGTCCTTCTGGTGGGCGGCGGCATTTTGCTGACCATCCGCAACAGAGGCGTCCAGTTCCGGAAGTTCGGCTATGCCATGAAGAACACCATTGGTAAAATCTTTAAGAAGGGGGAAGCAAAAGAAGGCGAAATTACTCCCTTCCAGGCGATGAGTACGGCGCTGGCCGGCACGGTGGGCACCGGTAACATTGCGGGTATCACCACCGCGGTCACCTTGGGCGGCCCTGGCACCATCTTTTGGCTGTGGATTACAGCTCTGATTGGTATGGCCACCAAATATTCCGAGGTTCTTCTGGCGGTGAAGTTCCGGGAAAAGAATAAGTATGGCGACTGGGTAGGCGGCCCGATGTACTACATCAAGAACGGTTTGGGCAAAAATTGGAAGTGGCTGGGTGCTATCTTCTGTATCTTTGCCGCTCTGGCCGCCTTTGGCATCGGTAACGCGGTTCAGGTGGGCAATATCACCGACTCTGTCAACACCGTAATCCTTTCCTTTAACCCTGATTTCAGTGGACAGTCCACAGTGAATGTGGTGCTGGGTCTGATTCTGGTGGTGCTGACCGCAATCGTTCTGTTCGGCGGCATTAAGCGTCTGGGCGCGGTGACGGAGAAGCTGGTTCCCTTCATGGCTGTGGTATACATTGTGGCATGCGTGATCGTGCTGGTGTACTATGGAGCCTATCTGCCTGCTGTGTTTTCCAAAATTTTCACCGGCGCTTTCTCCCCTGAAGGCGTGACAGGCGGTGCAGTAGGTTCTGTTATTCTGGTTATCACTTGGGGCGTGAAACGCGGCGTGTTCTCCAACGAGGCCGGCCTTGGTTCTGCGCCTATGGCTCATGCGGCAACCTCTGAGACCGATCCTGTAAAGCAGGGCCTGTATGGCATTTTTGAAGTGTTCATGGACACCATCGTGATCTGCTCTCTGTCCGGCCTGACCATTCTGTGTGCGGCCGAGGGCGGTGCGCTGAATCTGAACATTGGTACGGAAGGAACCACTGCGTTGAACGCCCAGGCGTTGGGATCTGTCTTCACCCAGAAGGGCGGCGCAATTATCATCGCTGTGGGTCTGGCGCTGTTTGCGTTCTCCACCATCCTGAGCTGGGCGCTGTATGGCACCCGGTGCTGCGAATTCCTCTTTGGCTCTAAGGCGATTAAGCCCTATCAGATCATCTTCTTGGTGATCATCTTCGTCGGCGCGACGATGGAACTGAGCCTGGCTTGGAGTATCGCTGACACCCTGAACGGCCTGATGGCAATCCCCAACCTGATTGCGTTGGTTGGCCTGTCCGGTGTTGTGGTCCGGGAAACCAAACGGCACTTTTCTGAAAAAGTAAATAAGTAATCTTTTTTAGAGGAAAGAATTTCGATCCGCAGGACAACATAGTTGTCCTGCGGATTTTTTAGATGGAAATTTTCTGGGACTTGGGAGGGAGCGCATGATAGGGGGAATCGTCCTAATTTGCATGCTGTTTTGAAACATCTTGCACAGACGAGATGTCGAAAATCGAAAAAAAACGCTACAATTTGTGGATTGTAGAAAGAAATGCTGATATAGTATACTACTTTCGCAATTTGAAAAAGACGGGAGCTTGGCAAAAATTTACAAATTGAGGGGAAACAGCCGGCAATCCGTCAAAAACGAAAAAGGGAGAAGCGTATGGAATTGATTGCACAAATCAACGGCGCGGTGAACAGCTTTGTATGGGGGGCCCCCATGCTGATTCTGCTCATTGGCGTCGGTATTCTCATGACCGTACGGAATAAGGGGCTGCAGTTCCGGAAATTCGGCTACGCCATGAAGAATACCATTGGGAAGATTTTCAAAAGGACCCATGCGGGGGAGGGGGAGATCACCCCGTTTCAGGCGGTTTCGACGGCGTTGGCCGGTACGGTTGGCACCGGAAACATCGCCGGAATCACCACGGCGGTTACCTTGGGCGGACCGGGTACACTGTTTTGGCTGTGGGTGACAGCCCTGATTGGTATGGCCACCAAGTATTCCGAGGTGCTTCTGGCGGTGAAGTTCCGGGAGCGGAACAAGTACGGAGACTGGGTAGGCGGCCCCATGTATTACATTAAGAACGGCTTGGGGAAGAACTGGAAATGGCTGGGCATCATCTTCTGTGTTTTTGCTGCACTGGCTGCGCTGGGCACGGGCAATGCCATTCAGGCGGGCAATATTGTGGGTTCCATTCACACAGCAGTTCTGGCGTTTAATCCTGATTTCAGTGGAGAAGCCACCCTGAACCTGGTGTTGGGCATTGTGCTGGCGATCTTGGCGGCAGTGGTCCTCTTTGGTGGAGTAAAGCGTCTGGGTGCGGTGACGGAGAAGCTGGTGCCTTGTATGGCGGTGGTCTATATTTTAGCGTGCCTGGCGATCATTCTTTACAATGCCTCCAGCCTGCCCACAGTATTTCACGACATTTTTGTGGGGGCTTTTACACCCAATGGTGTGACAGGCGGTGCTGTGGGCTCCATGTTCCTGGTCATCAGCTGGGGGATGAAACGGGGGATTTTCTCCAATGAGGCCGGTTTGGGTACTGCGCCCATGGCCCATGCCACCACGTCTGAGCGGGAACCTGTCAAGCAGGCGCTCTATGGCATTTTTGAAGTCTTTATGGATACGATCATCATCTGCAGCCTTACCGGTTTGACGCTGCTCTGCTCGGGGATTGATTTGAATTATGGTGTGACAGGCGAAATTTCTCTGGTGTCTGAGGCGCTGGGTACCCTGTTCACCCAGAAAGGCGGCGCATTGGTGATTGCAGTGGCACTGGCGCTCTTTGCCTTTTCTACGATCCTGGGGTGGGCGCTTTATGGCTCGCGTTGCTGTGAGTTCATCTTCGGGTCTAAGGCCATCAGACCCTATCAGGTCATCTATGTCCTAATGATTGTGGTAGGTGCCACAGTTGATTTGGAGTTGGTTTGGAATATTGCCGACACGCTGAACGGGCTGATGGCTCTGCCCAACCTGATTGCGCTGGCCCTTTTGTCCGGCGTGGTGGTCAAATGTACCAAGGAGTATTTTGCCAAGGGAAAATCTCTGGAAGAACCGAAATAAATTGGAAACAAGAATCCCATGGAACAGGAAGGTGTTCCATGGGATTCTTTGATTCTTGGAGAAGAAAGATTGTACAGAGGAGAAAGGGGAAAATGCGCAAACCTTTACAATCTATCGCTTGCGAAACCAGCGTGGTTATAGTATAATCGAACGTGTAAAATCAAGAACTTTTTGTGACTGACGGAAGTGGGAGAACCACAGGGAGCAAAAAGCATAGTTGCGGCCGACCGTCTGGGCAGTTCAATTTTCACACAAAGGGAATTGGACTGCCTTTTTTTCGTAGGATAAAAACAAAGAGGGCCTGATCAATCATGGAAAAGAGAGGATGGTTTGTATGAAAAAAGTAGGCGTTATCATGGGCAGCGACAGTGATTTGCCTGTTGTGGAGAAAGCCATTGACAAGCTCAAGGAATACGGGGTTCCCTATGAGGTCCACGTGTACTCTGCCCACCGGACCCCAGTCCAAGCAGGGGAGTTTGCCCGGACAGCCCAGGAGAACGGATTTGGGGCGATCATCGCGGCCGCGGGGAAGGCGGCGCATCTGGCAGGGGCGCTGGCGGCCAACACCACGCTGCCGGTGATTGGGATTCCCGTCAAATCCTCCACCTTGGACGGGCTGGACGCGCTGCTGTCCACGGTGCAGATGCCCACAGGAATCCCTGTGGCCACCGTGGCTATTGACGGGGCGGCCAACGCGGCCTTGCTGGCCATCCAGATTTTAGCAGTTTCAGATATGGCGCTGGCAGAGAAGATCCGTCAGGCCAGGGCTGCGGAATCCCAGAAGGTTTTGGAGAAAAACGCCGGAGTTGAGGCAAAATTCAACTAAGGGCATATCAGAAATGGAGGAATGAACCATGGGTGGTTTTTGCGGCGCTATCTCCAGCCGGGACGTGGTGTTGGATGTCTATTTTGGGACAGACTATCATTCGCACTTGGGAACCCGCCGGGGCGGTATGGCTGCCTGGGACCCGGAACTGGGATTCCAGCGGGAGATCCATAACATTGAAAACGCCCCCTTCCGCACCAAGTTTGACAGGACGGTGGGGGAAATGGTGGGCAAGTGCTGTATTGGCAGCATCAGCGACACGGACCCGCAGCCTCTGCTGGTCCGCTCGGTCCACGGAACCTACGCCATCTGCGTGGTGGGGGTCATCAAAAATGAAGATCAGCTGATTCAGCAGCTGCTGGATCAGGCTGACGGCCACTTTGAGGCCATGAGCGGCGGACGGGTTAATTCCAATGAGCTGGTGGCTACTTTGATCAGCCAGCGGCCCACCATTGCCGAGGGAATCCGCTACGCCCAGGAGATGGTGGAGGGGACGGTATCCGTCTTAATTATGACGCCGGACTGCCTCATCGCTGGCCGGGATAAATTTGGCCGTTTGCCCATTCATGTGGGACAGGATGACGAGGGCTGCTGTGTGGCCTTTGAGTCCTTTGCCTACCAGAAGATGGGCTACCATGACGCCTATGAGCTGGGTCCGGCAGAAGTGGTGAAGATCACGGAGCGTGGTTGGGAGACCCTCCTGCCGGCGGAAAAAGAGATGAAGGTCTGCGCCTTTCTGTGGACCTATTACGGCTACCCCAACTCCAACTATGAGGGCGTGAACGTGGAGGTCATGCGCAACCGCAACGGGGTGAGCTTGGCCAAGACCGACCGGGAGAAAGGGGTGGCCCAGGATATCGATTATGTCAGCGGGGTGCCCGATTCCGGCACCCCCCACGCCATTGGCTATGCCAATGAGAGCGGCATTCCCTTTGCCCGGCCCTTTATCAAGTATACCCCCACCTGGCCCCGGAGCTTTATGCCCACCAACCAGAAGGAACGGGACCGGGTGGCGAAAATGAAGCAGATTCCTGTGCACGATCTCATTGAGGGGAAAAAGCTGCTCTTTGTGGATGACAGCATCGTGCGGGGAACCCAGCTCCGGGAGACGGTGGAGTTTCTCTACGCCAATGGCGCCAAGGAGGTTCATATCCGCTCGGCCTGTCCTCCCATTATGTATGGATGTAAGTTCCTGAATTTCTCCACCAGCCGCTCCCCCATGGAACTGCTGGCCCGCCGCACAGTCTATGAGCTGGAGGGAGAAGAGGGAGATAAGCACCTGGAGGAGTACAGCGACCCCAACACCGACCGGGGTAAAAAACTCCGGGAAACCATCTGTGAAAAGCTCCATTTTACCTCTCTGGAGTATCAGTCCCTGGACAAGCTCATTGAGGCCATCGGATTGGAGCCCTGCAAGGTATGTACCTACTGTTGGAACGGAAAGGAATAAACGCGATGAATATGCAATCAAGATCGGACAGTTACGCCGCAGCGGGCGTGGACATTACCGCTGGCTATCGGGCCGTGGAGCTCATGAAAACCCACATCGCCAAGACCATGACGGCGGGCGCCCTGTCTGACATCGGTGGATTTGGCGGCCTGTTTGAACTGGACCTGACGGGGATTTCCCGTCCTGTTTTGGTCTCCGGCACCGATGGGGTGGGAACCAAGCTGAAGCTGGCGTTTTTGATGGACAAACATGACACAGTGGGCATCGACTGTGTGGCTATGTGTGTCAACGATATTATTTGCGTGGGGGCCAAGCCCCTTTTCTTCCTGGACTATATTGCCTGCGGCAAGAATATCCCGGAGAAGATTGCGGACATTGTCTCCGGCGTGGCCGAGGGATGCGTGCAGTCCGGGGTATCTCTCATCGGCGGGGAAACCGCCGAGATGCCGGGCTTCTATCCGGTGGATGAGTATGATCTGGCCGGATTTTCTGTGGGTGTGGTGGATAAGGCGAAGGTGTTTGACAAAACCACCATCCAGCCCGGAGATGTGATTCTGGGCCTGCCCTCCTCTGGGGTTCATTCCAACGGCTTTTCCCTGGTCCGGAAGGTCCTGGATGTGGAGCACGCTGACCTGAAGGCGCCGGTGGAGGCCCTGGGCGGCCGGTCTCTGGGAGAGACCTTGCTGACCCCCACCCGTATCTATGTAAAGAGCATCCTGGCCCTCATGGAGCAGGTGCAGATCAAGTCTGTCTCCCATATCACAGGGGGCGGATTCTATGAGAACATTCCCCGCAGCTTGCCCCAGGGGATGACAGCCAAGATCAAGGAAGCCAATGTGCCAGTGCTGCCCATCTTCACCCTCATTGAGAAGGCCGGCAGTGTTCCCCGCCGGGAGATGTTCAACACCTTCAACATGGGCATCGGTATGACGGTGGTGGTGGCCCGGGAAGAGGCGGAGAAGGCCATGGAGGTTCTGCAAGCCGCTGGGGAACAGCCCGTTCGTCTGGGCGAAATTGTCGCCGGCGACGAGGGTGTCATCCTATGGTAAAAACAAAGATTGCCGTGCTGGTCTCCGGTGGGGGCACCAATCTGCAGGCCCTGCTGGACGCCCAGAGGGAGGGGGTGCTGACAGATGGAGAGATCGTCCTGGTCATCTCCAGCAACGACAGCGCCTATGCCCTGACCCGGGCTGCCCAGGCCGGGGTTCCCGCTGTGGTGTGCAGCCGAAAGGCACTGGGAAGCCAAGCGGCTTTTGAAGCGGCCATTTCCCAGGCACTGTCCGACCACGGCGTGGAACTGCTTGTCCTGGCGGGCTTTATGAGCATTCTCAGCGCGGACTTTACCAGCCGGTGGCCCCGGCGGATTCTCAATGTCCATCCCTCCTTGATTCCCGCGTTCTGTGGAAAGGGATTCTATGGTCTAAAGGTACACCAGGCCGCGTTGGACTACGGGGTGAAGGTCACCGGTGCCACGGTCCACTTTGTCAACGAGGTGCCGGATGGGGGAGAGATTCTCCTTCAGAAGGCGGTGGAGATTCAGCCGGGGGATACCCCAGAGACACTGCAAAGGCGGGTGATGGAGCAGGCGGAGTGGAAGCTGCTGCCCCAGGCCACCCAGATGATATCAGAGGAGATCAGGAGGGAGAAGGACCAATGAACGTCTATGAAACCCACGACCTGACGGCCCTGCTGGCCGCCAATTCCTACCCGGGACGAGGGATTGTGCTGGGAAACACAGCCGACGGAAAACAGTCGGTGGCGGCGTATTTCATCATGGGCCGCAGCGAAAACAGCCGGAACCGGATTTTCGTCAAGGAGCCCGATGGACTCCGTACCGAGGCCTACGACCCGGCCAAGCTGGCTGACCCCAGTCTCATTATCTATCACCCCGTTCGTCAGATGGGACGGGGACTCATTGTCACCAACGGGGACCAGACGGACACCATCCGGTCCTTCCTGGAACGGGGCCTTCCCATGGAGCAGGCGCTGCGGACCCGGGAATTTGAACCGGATGGGCCCAACTGGACCCCCCGCATTTCCGGACTGCTCTCCCCGGACGGCAGTTATAAGCTGTCGATTCTGAAGAGTGCGGATGCCCAGGGCAGTGCCTGTGCCCGCTACACCTTTGAGTATCCTGCCCTGGCCGGGGTGGGTCATTTTCTCCACACTTATGTCTGCGATGGAACCCCCATCCCCACGTTCCAAGGGGAACCAGAGCGGGTGACCATTTCCGGCACCATGGAGGAGTTTGCCCACGGGATTTGGGATCATCTGAACCAGGAGAATAAGATTTCGCTGTATGTCCGATTTACCGATTTGGCTTCTGGGACGTACCAAGAGATCATTCTGAATAAAAATCAATAAGCGGGGGAGCGAACGATGAAACAACTGGAACTGAAGTATGGCTGCAATCCCAACCAGAAGCCAGCCAGTATTTCTGTCAATGACGGCCGGGACCTGCCCATTGAGGTGCTCAATGGCAAACCCGGGTACATCAACTTTATGGACGCCCTGAATTCCTGGCAGCTGGTGAAGGAGCTCAAGGAGGCCACGGGACTGCCGGCGGCGGCGTCCTTTAAGCACGTCTCTCCCGCCGGCGCGGCGGTGGGGCTGCCCCTCAGTCAGACCGACCGGGCCATCTACTTTGTAGACCCGCAGGCCGAGCTGACCCCCATGGCCTGCGCCTATATCCGGGCCCGGGGGGCGGACCGCCTGTGCTCCTATGGTGACTGGGCAGCCCTGAGCGATACCTGTGATGCCGCCACGGCGGCCTATCTGAAGCCGGAGGTCTCTGACGGGATCATCGCCCCCGACTATACCCCGGAAGCCTTGGAAATCTTAAAGTCCAAGAAAAAGGGCGGATACAATATTGTGAAAATTGACCCGGCCTACGTTCCTGCGGTGCAGGAACACAAGGATGTCTTTGGCATCACCTTCGAGCAGGGACGCAATAACTTCAAAATTGATGCGTCTTTGCTGACCAACCTGGTGACAGAGAATAAAACCCTTCCGGATCAGGCCAAAATCGACATGATTGTGGCCCTGATTACATTGAAATACACCCAGTCCAATTCCGTCTGCTATGTAAAGAACGGACAGGCCATCGGCGTGGGGGCGGGCCAGCAAAGCCGCATCCACTGCACCCGCCTGGCGGGGAACAAGGCGGACAACTGGTATCTTCGCCAGCACCCCAAAGCTCTGGGTCTCCAGTTCCTGGATACCCTCCGCCGTCCGGACCGGGACAACGCCATTGACGTGTACCTGTCCGATGAGTATGAGGATGTGCTGCGGGAAGGTGTATGGCAGACCAAATTTAAGGTGAAGCCGGAACCCCTTACAGCCCAGGAGAAAAAGGAATGGATTGCGACCCAGACCGGTGTTACCGTGGGCAGCGATGCGTTCTTCCCCTTCGGGGACAATGTGGAGCGGGCCAGAAAGTCCGGTGTCTCCTACATTGTGGAGCCCGGCGGTTCGATCCGGGATGACAACGTCATCGAGACAGCAAACCGATATCACATGGTCATGGCCTTTACCGGCATGCGCCTGTTCCATCACTGAGGCAGAGGAGGTCCCTATGAAAATTCTTGTGGTAGGCGGCGGCGGCCGAGAGCACGCTATCATCAAAAGCTTGAAAAAAAGCCCTCGGGTGACGGAGATTTACGCCGCTCCCGGCAATGGCGGCATCGCCGCCGATGCCATCTGCACCGGCATTGGGGCGAAAGACCTGGCGGGCATCACAACCTTTGCCAAGGACAACGCCATTGATTTTGCGGTGGTGGCCCCGGACGATCCCCTGGTCCTGGGGGCAGTGGATCTGCTGGAAGAGGCGGGAATTGCCTGCTTTGGCCCCAACAAAGCGGCTGCCATTCTGGAGGGGAGCAAGGTCTTTTCCAAGGACCTGATGAAGAAGTATCACATTCCCACCGCCGAATACCGGGTTTTTGACAACATGGACGAGGCGCTGGACTATCTAAAGACCGCCCCCATCCCCACTGTGGTTAAGGCCGATGGCCTGGCCCTGGGCAAAGGCGTCACCGTGGCCATGACACGCCAGGAGGCGGTGGCGGCAGTGCGCGCCTGCATGGAGGACAAAATCTTTGGAGAGAGCGGCAGCCACATTGTCATCGAGGAGTTCCTGACGGGCCCCGAGGTCTCGGTTCTCTCCTTTACCGATGGCAAGGTGGTCGTTCCCATGGTCTCCTCCATGGACCATAAACGCATTGGGGATGGGGACACCGGGCCCAACACCGGCGGCATGGGCACCATTGCCCCCAATCCTTACTACACCGAGGACGTGGCCAAGGTGTGTATGGAGACCATTTTCCTGCCCACCATGCGGGCCATGAATCAGGAGGGCCGGACCTTCCGAGGCTGTCTCTATTTTGGCCTGATGCTCACGGAGAAGGGCCCCAAGGTGATTGAGTACAACTGCCGCTTTGGCGACCCGGAGACCCAGGTGGTTCTCCCCTTGCTGGAGAGTGATTTGCTGACCATCATGGAGGCCACTGCCAAGGGCACGCTCTCGGAGACCCCGGTGCAGTTCAGCGACAAGTCTGCCTGTTGTCTGGTGCTGGCCTCCCAGGGGTACCCCAAGTCCTATGAGACAGGGTATCCCATCACCATTCCCGCGGACCTGGATGCCCAGGTCTTTGTGGCCGGTGCCAAGCTGGAGGAGGGCGTGCTCAAGACCTCTGGCGGCCGGGTCCTGGGGGTTACTGCCGTGGGAGATACCCTCCAGGAGGCCATTGACAAGGCTTACCGGGAGGGGGCCAAGGTGACCTTTGAGAACGCGTACTACCGAAAGGACATTGGTGCCCGGGCTCTGCGGGCAAAGGAAGAGGTAAAATAAATGGTATATCGGGTCTATGTAGAAAAACGCCCAGGGCTCACAGCGGAGGCTGATGCCTTGGCCAGCGATATCCGGACGCTTTTGGGGATTGCTTCTCTGGAGAGACTGCGTCTGCTCAACCGCTATGATGTGGAGAACATCACGCCGGAGCTCTTCGATTACAGTGTCAAAACGATCCTCTCAGAACCGCAGCTGGATCTGGTGACGGATACACTGCCCCAGGAGGGAATTGTCTTTGCCGTGGAGTATCTCCCCGGACAATTTGACCAGCGGGCTGACTCCGCTGCCCAGTGCATCCAGATTCTCTCCCAGGGGGAGCGGCCCTTGGTGCGCTCTGCCCGGGTGTATCATCTGACGGGGCAGCTGACCGCGGCGGAAGTGGCGTCCATTAAGAAATATCTCATTAACCCGGTGGAGGCCCGGGAGGCCTCTCTGGAGCCCTTTGAAACCCTGGCCATGGACTATGCTGTCCCCGAGACGGTGGCGACGCTGACCGGCTTCCGGGAGATGGAGGAGACGGAACTGCAGGCCATGGTGGCCGAGTATGGTCTGGCCATGGACCTGGATGATCTGCGGTTCTGCCGGGACTATTTCCGCACCGAGGACCGGGACCCCACCATGACCGAGCTGCGGGTCATCGATACCTACTGGTCGGACCACTGCCGGCACACCACGTTCCTGACCACCATTGACGGGGTGGAGTTTGCCAG
>OFMU01000323.1_pt1 | contig 34102 bp, 40 predicted proteins | sample 1541861 | NCBI WGS metagenome assembly OFMU01 (sample SAMN04209238, study PRJEB22552) | human gut metagenome | biome: gut; material: feces | host: Homo sapiens | place: USA: Oklahoma
CGCCGTCTCCTGCGGTGATAATTGCCTCTTCGTCATACTCATATTCGTCTTTAGCAAGTAGCTGCTGAGAACGAACAAAAAATGGATAACAGCCGCCCTTAACCGCATCATCGGTGTTGCTTGACCCAGTTGAAATGTCTGCGATCTCAGCGAGCGTCTTCCATACAACATCACTTGTTGCCCCCCCTCGGACATCGCCGAAGGTTAGCAGTTTATCCCTATAATACGCATACTGCTGCTTTCTTGCGGTAAGCTCTGCGGTAAGCTCTGCGGTAAGCTCTGTGAAATTGTCCAGTATACGGACAATTTCACACTGCACCGGCAGGGGCGGGACGGGGAACTTAAACGCTGCAAACTGTTTCATATCAACAGAGGCAAAATTTCCTTGATTCAAGTGCGACTTGCAATATTCATCGAGTCTAAAGCAATAATAGAAAACAAACATCATATCAACGCAATCTTTGAACTCGTCTTTAAGCGTCAGATACGTGAACCTCTGATTTGCCAAAGATGGCACTTTTATCAATGCGTGCTCACCTATTGTGGCAGAAGTGGCAATGATAATTGAATCTGCAGGAAACAACTTTCCTTTGACAGCTTTTTCAGAAACATATTGGGTCGCTGTTGTCAAAATTCTTCCGTTTTCACGGATGTCCTCCATGCGAAACCAAGGAATAGTGCCGTTTTCCCAGAACTCATTGTTCGCTTTTGAGGGTGTGTATCCATTTCTTGTTATGAACAGTTCGGGGATTGGTAGGTATTTCACCCCATCGGGGCAAAGTTCCTGAATAAATTCATCAAGTTTGGTCATTGGATTCATCTCCTTTTGCCAAGGAATTTGGAATGCTGATATTATATATACTTGCCATTGTACATACCTGCATCGGATATATAGCATAATCCCAAGGCATCAGCTGTAACAGGTATGGGATATTTTCGGTGCGGATAACTTCTACCCTTTGAGGATTCACAAATATCACATATTTTATTTCGTTCCTAAAGTCATACATATAATTTAGCAGCGCTTTGTCTCGACTTAATCGATAATCTTTGAAACTTTCTTGTTCACGCATATCTCCCTGTGCCATGCCATCAATCCAGCGGCCATATACATTTTCGCACATCGCCAAAGCGGTTTCAGGATATTCGATCATAAAAATTCCAATATCTTTTTTGCCAGAATATTTTTGGTAGCTCTCCAAATGACGCTCCCAGTTTTGCTTAAAAGAATCTATCAGGAAAGTGTAGCTATGTGCAGGATTCTGAAATGCCCACGATTCAGAACGCACTGCATCAAAGCTTGGGGTTATATTCCATTCTGTTTTCAGTTTTTCTGTTTCAGTGTCTACCTTACGCCGAAAATCGCTTTCTTTTCTTGCATGGGTAGCACCTTTTCGTGTGACCTGTGATGATGTAATTTGAAAATGCTCTATGAAACCGTTATCAAATATAAAATCTGGGAATTCACTGCTTGATGGATTGGGCTTGGCAGTGCGAATGATATCAGCAAATTCAAAGCGTTCATTTTCCAATAAACCGAAATAGTTCTTATTAAAGTCGGAACTACAATAGAAAATGTGATCCTTTGCAAATGAAGCATCCGTAACGGTAAAGGCAGAACATCCATCAAATGGATTGCAGATAGGCATTCCATCTTTGTAGAACAAAGCGTGTTTAATTTTATCAAAGCAAGCTGCCTCTTTATCGCCTCTCATTACCCCTCAATCTCCCCAATAATTCGATCAATTTCCTCTCTCAACTTCTGCTCTCGTGCGACGATCTCGGCAATCTCGGCGTTCAGCTTTACGATGTCGATCTTCTCACGGGTATCCTCCTGCTCCACATAGGTAGAAACAGAGAGATTATAATTGTTCTGTTTGCTGCCGACCTCGTCGTTTGGCACAAGGTGGGCAAAATGCTGCTCGTCCTTACGCTCCGCCACGGCGGATACGATGCGCCGGATGTTGTCCTCGGAGAGTCGGTTGTTCTTCGTGACCTTCACAAACTCCTTGGAGGCATCCACGAACAGAATGGCGTTGTCCGTCTTGTTCTTTTTCAGCAGCATAATGTCCACGGAGATCGTAACATTCAGGAACAGATTAGAGGGCAGCTGAATGATGGCATCCACAAAGTTGTTATCCACCAGATACTTGCGGATCTTCTGCTCGGCTCCGCCACGGTACATAATGCCGGGGAAGCAAACGATGGCCGCCGCACCGTTGGAAGCCAGCCACGAAAGACTGTGCATAATAAACGCCATATCGCCCTTGGAGGCAGGAGCCAGCACTCCGGCAGGCGAAAAGCGCGGGTCATTGATAAGCAGCGGGTTCTTATCGCCCTCCCACGGCACGGAAAACGGCGGATTGGATACGATCAGCTCAAAAGGCTGGTCGTCCCAATGCTGCGGGCTGAGCAAAGTGTCCTCCCGGACAATGCTGAACTTATCGAACTCGATGTTATGCAGGAACATATTGATGCGGCAGAGGTTGTAAGTGGTCAGGTCGATCTCCTGACCGTAGAAGCCTCGCTCGATATTATCCTTGCCCAGCACTTTTTCCACCTTCAGCAGCAGAGAACCGGAGCCGCAGGCAGGGTCATAGACCTTGTTGATTTTCGTTTTGCCAATGGTGCCGAGGCGAGCCAGCAGCTCTGAAACATCGGCGGGAGTGAAATACTGACCGCCCTTTTTACCGGCATTGGCGGCATACATTCCCATTAGGTACTCATACGCATCGCCGAACAGGTCGGGATTGCTGCCCTCCGTGGAGAACAAAGGCATCTGTGCCACGCCGTTCAGCAGCTCCACCAGCACTTTGTTGCGCTTGGCGACGGTCTCACCGATGGCCTTGCTGTTCACATCAAAATCGTCAAACAGACCTGCAAAATCATTCTCAGCGTCTCCGCTGGCGGCGCTGCTCTCAATGTGGTTGAACACACGCTCCAGCGTCTCGTTCAGGTTGTCGTCCTTGTCCGCCCGGGCGAGGACATTGCAGAACAATTCGGAGGGCAGAATGAAGAAGCCCTTTTCCTGCACCAGTCCCTCACGGGCAGTCTCCGCCTCAGCGTCCGGCATTTTGGCGTAGTCAAAGGCCTTGTTCCCGGCGGCGTACTCGCCCTCGTTGATATAGGCGGTGAAGTTCTCCGAAATATAGCGGTAGAACATCGTGCCCAGCACATAAGATTTGAAGTCCCACTCTGCCACATGACCTGCGTGGACAAGGTCGGTGGCGATTTTATAGATGCGGCGGAACAGTTCGTCCCGTTCCTGGTCTTTCTTTATCTCTGCCATCTTCGTTACTCCTTATCTGCCAGCCACGCCGTTTCAATCTCATCAAAGGGGATGTTGTTTTCCTCACAAAATGCCTTGATTTTTTTCATTGCCGTGATATTCGGCTTGGTTTTGGCGTTTTCCCAACGGTTTATCGTTCCAACGGATACATTCAGTACTTTTGCGAAATCCTCCTGTGACAGCAGGGCTTTCTTACGCATGATCCGGATCAACTCGCTTAAAGGCGTCATCAAACAATTCTCCTTCCAGAAGATTAACAGCATTATACCATAAACCTATCATTTTCTCAAGTAGCGTAGCGAAAATAGGCGGAAACGAATTTCATAAGCAAAGAGGCACAGCCTTCGGATTGATCCGTTGGCTGTGCCTTTTTTGCAACTTTAAGAAAAATTTGAAAAATAGCTTCGTACAAATCGAGAAAAATTTCCCAGTTGGTTGGTAGAGAGAAAATTTCAAAATCTTTCGTTCAAATCCGAAAAATTTTCCCAGTTGGTTAGTAGGGGGTTAAAAAATCAGCCTTCTCGCTGGCTATCTATTGAGGGGACCATCTTGTGTGCCTTGATAGTGGCGGAAGAAATTTTTTTGAAATAGTGTGGGAATTTCGCAGAAAAATTCGGCAAATAGAAAGTGAGAGGGCGCTAGAAGATTTCGGCGTAGTCCGCAGCTCTGGTGGCCTTTCATATGTACCTTGAAAGTTGAATCACAGAAAAATTTCTGAAAGAGGGTCACCAAACACCTACCCGTTTTAGTAACAAGTGAGAGGAGGCTTTCCAATGGTCATCAAAATTACGCCGCAGCAGGCGAAAAGGGTCAACGCCCTGTTGCGGAAGCTGTGCGCCAATTACGATGGCGGCAACTGCCTGCTGCTGGACGACGGCGAGCCCTGCGTTTGCGTCCAGAGCATCAGCAAATATGGCATCTACTGCAACTATTTCAAAAACGCCGTGCTCCCAGTGGACGAAGGGCTGCACGCCGAGATAATGAAGCCGACCGACGGCAAGCGCTGTGTGCTGTGCCGTCAGGCGTTTGCGTCGAGGGCGAAGAATCAGCGTTATTGTCCGGCCTGCGCCGCCAAGCAGAAACGGCTGAAGGCAGCCGAACGGCAGCGCCGAAAGCGGGCATCGGCGTCACGCTTTTAAGGTGCGGACAGCCCTGAAATACAAGGCTTTTTTGAACCCAAATCAACCCAAGCAATACAGCAACACCTTAACCTCAAAAATCCGCTTTGAAAAGCGTGACAAATTCAAGCGAAAGGAGGAATTCAATGAACCCATATTTTACAGTCAACGACTCCGAACATTTCACCTTTTACCGTATCCCAAAGCTGCTGTTCACAGATGAGATTTACCAAACTGTTTCCACCGATGCCAAGATGCTCTACGGCCTGCTGCTGGATCGGCTGTCCCTATCCGAGAAGAACGACTGGAAAGACGAGCACGGTCGGGTCTACCAATATTTCACCATCCATCAGGCGCAGGAACTGCTGCATTTCGGACACGAAAAGGTCTGCCGCCTGTTTGCAGAACTGGATGCAGCCGACCTTATCGTGCGCCGCCGTCAGGGGCAGGGCAAGGCCAACCGCATCTACTTAAAGGAGTTTACCCAAAAGTCCGATTTTCGGAATTCCAGAAGTCCGGGAATCGGAAGGAAATAAGACTTAGAGAGTGATATTTACTATCCGAAAAAGAGAAAGAAGGTCAACAATGAATAACAAAAACACAGTGCCAATGAAACCGGCGCTCTTAAGAATTGAACAGCTGCGTCCGTTTGAAGGCCATCCCTACAAGGTACAGGACAACGAGGAGATGGCTGCTCTTTCGGAAAGTATCCGGGAGAATGGTGTTCTTTCCCCGTTGATCGTCCGTTCCGTTGAAAACAGCGATGAATATGAAGTCATCAGCGGACACCGCCGCCTGTATGCTGCCCGGAAGGCAGGTCTGACAGAAGTTCCCGTGCTGATTTACACCCTTGACCGGGATGCCGCCGCCATTGCCTTGGTGGACAGCAATCTGCACCGGGAGCATATTCTGCCCAGTGAAAAGGCGTATGCTTACAAGTTGAAAATGGAAGCACTGTCCCATCAGGGAATCGCTTGTGGACAAGTTGGCCACAAGTCCCGGGATGATATTTCCGATACAGACAGTGGCAGGCAGGTTCAGCGCTATATTCGCCTGACCTACCTCATCCCGGAATTGCTGGAAAAGATGGACAAGGAAGAAATTGCGTTCTCTGTCGGCGTGGAGTTGTCCTATCTCGATGAATACAGCCAGCGGGATGTGCTGGAGCAATGTGAGATCAACGACTGCACGCCATCTTATTCGCAGGCATGGCGAATGCACAAGGCCGACCGTGAAGGGCTGCTGACGAAGGATGTGATCCAGTTCCTTATGAGCGAAGAAAAACCGAACCAGCGGGAGACAGTGAAGATACCCACCGAAAAGCTGCGAGAATTTGCGCCAGATGCCAACCCACGGCAGCTTGAGGACTTCGTTCTCAAAGCCTGCGAGCATTACCGCAAATACCTCATCCGCCAGCGTGGGCGGGAGGAACGATAAGGAGTGATAGAAAATGAAGCGGCAAACGAATTGGATCGTCGGCGTATCCGACGGAAAAGTCCACGAATACAAAATTGGGGATGTGACCTATTTTGTTTCTGCAGAATTTGAGCGCAGCTCTCAAACCAATCTGCGTGACCGTGTACAAAGAACGGTGGTCAGCAATCTCATACCTTTGACGCCCGGTCAAGCATCCGATACAATAGCAGCGGAATATGTGTGTTCGGCTGCCGGGAAGGAGGACTTATGCAGTCGAAAAAGAAAAAAGAACAATTGGGATTAACAGCGCTGTACTGCCGCCTGTCCCGTGATGATGGAGCGGAAGGCGACAGTAACTCCGTAGCCAATCAAAAGCGTTTATTGCAGAAATACGCCAAAGAAAATAGCCTCGGTAATACCCGTTTCTATGTGGACGACGGTTATACCGGCACGAATTTCAACCGTCCGTCTTTTCAGAAAATGATTGAGGATGTCGAAATGGGCTATGTGACAGCGGTCATCGTCAAGGATATGTCCCGGCTTGGCAGAGATTATCTCGGTGTTGGGTACTACACAGACACCTTCTTCCCGGAACACAATATCCGTTTCATTGCGGTGAATGACTGCGTAGACAGCGATGACGGCGAAAATGAGCTTGCCCCATTTCGAAATGTGATGAACGAGATGTACGCCCGGGACATCAGCCGCAAGGTGCGGTCTGCCCATCGTATCCGGGGCAATTCCGGCGAACCGCTGGGCCAGCCGCCCTACGGCTACAGGAAAGACCCGCTGAACAAAAAGCACTGGATCATTGACCCGGAGGCCGCTCAGGTGGTGCGGGACATTTTTCGTATGTGTCTGGAGGGTAAGGGCAACGACACCATTGCCCGCATTTTACAGGAAAATGGGATTCTCAACTGCACAGCGTACTGGCACGAAAAAGGCATTGGCAGGGGCGGCAAAAAGACGCAGCCAAACCCTTACCGATGGAAAAACAGCACCATTCGTAAAATCCTGACCCAGCAGGAATACTGCGGCGATGTGATCAATTTCAAGACCTACTCTAAATCCTTCAAGGATAAGACCCGCATCGATAACCCGGAAGAAAACTGGGTCATCTTCAAGGATGTTCACGAGCCGATTGTCGACCGGGACACCTTTGAGCAGGTACAAAAGAAGGTCATCAAGCGGACAAAGCGCCGTGCGCCGAAATCGGAGAATGGCGAAAAGAGCATCTTTTCTGATCTGCTGTACTGCGCCGACTGCGGTCACAAGCTGTGGTATCATGTCAACACCATCAATAAGAATATATGCTTTTTCTCCTGTTCCAATTATGTAAAAGATTACCGTGGCAGTTGCCCGACCCGGCACTATGTGCGGGCGGACGCTATCGAGCAGGTGGTAAAACTGGAGCTACAACGAATGGCGCAATTTCTGCGGGACGACGAGCCAATGTTCGCCGACCTTCTGGAACGCAAGTCCAACTGGGAAATCGCAGAGGAAAAGAAGCACCTTGAGGGAGAGCTGCAAAAGGCACGGATGCGAACAGAAACCGTGTCCCGACTCTACAAAAAGGCCTTTGAAAAGAATGCGGAAGGGCTTCTTTCCGACGAGGGCTTCCTGCAAATTACCCACGAATACGATGTAGAGCAGCTTGCCTTGAAAGCGAAGATCCCACAGCTCCGGGAGCAAATTGCGGAGGCGGAACGGCAAGCGGCCAATAAGGACAAGTTTATCGCTGCCATCCGAAAGTTTATGCAGATGGACGAGCTGACAGCACCGCTGCTGCGGGAGCTTATTGACCATATCGAGGTGTACGAAACGCAGGGCGTCGGAAAAAGTAGAACACAGCGCATCACAATTCACTACCGCTTTGTGGGGTACATCGACATCCCGGCAGCGCCTCTGACAAGCCATTATATCTCCGAAACAAGGCAGGGCGTGGCCGTGGAATATATCCCCGCATAACGAAGGAGAGCAGGCAAAATGCCTGCTCTCCAAAAGAAGCATAAAAAATCGAGTGTTCATAACATCAAATCCGTTATGAACACTCGATATGGTCGGAGTGGGGGGACTTGAACCCCCGGCCTCTTGGTCCCGAACCAAGCGCGCTACCAGCTGCGCTACACCCCGTCAGCCTAACTATTATACGGTGCAGAAACGTTTCTGTCAAGAGGGAAATTTCCCTCCGCCCCGGAGGTTCTGCCCTGCCCGAAGGGCGCATACACTGAACGCAAAAGGAGGGGATGGCATGACCGAGACAAAGCACCGCCGGCCCGCCCGCCGCACACTGACACACGGGCAGCCTCTGCGCCGCCCGATGGCCCGCCGCACACCGCAGCGCAGGCCCACCGCAGGCCGGAGGCCCCGCCCCGCCGTGGGCCGCCTGTGGCAACTGGTGGTGTGCGGAGCGCTGCTGCTGGGGGTGGTGGCCATAAAGCTGACGGCCCCGGACACGCTGGAGCCTTACCGTCAGAGACTCTTGACACTGATGGGCGGCGACACAGATTTTACGGCGGCCTTTTCGGCCGTAGGTCACGCCTTTGACGGCTCTCTGACCGGAGCACTGGACGACGCCTACACGGCGGTGTTCGGCCCCCGGCAGGCGCAGCCCGCCGCAGCCACCTACACGGCGGAGAACACCCCGGAGGACGTGTGCCTGACCCAGCAGGTGCTGGGCTTTGCCTACGCCGCCCCGGTGCAGGGGACCGTCACCGACGGCTTCGGATGGCGGGAGAACGCCTTCCACTACGGCACAGACATCGCCGCCGATGCCGGGACCGTCATCTCCAGCTTCGCTGACGGCACCGTCACGGCGGTGGGGGACAGCAGCCAACTGGGCAACTATGTGACCGTGTCCCACGCCGGGGCCTTTACCACCCTGTATGCCCATTGCAGCCGCATTACTGCCTCCTCCGGCCAGCAGGTGGCGCTGGGCGATCCCATTGCCGAGGTGGGGGAGACCGGCAACGCCACTGGCCCGCACCTCCACTTCGCCATCCAGAAGGACACCGTCTATCTGGATCCCGCCTACTATGGCATTGGCTGAGCGCCTGCGGATCTCGCCGGGGGTGCCGCTGCTGCTGGCGGCCTTCGTGTGGCTGGCCTCCCCACTGCTGCTGGGGGCTATCCTGTCGGCGGCGGTGTGCCATGAGCTGGGCCACTGGTTGGTGCTGCGAAGGGTAGGAGGCCGGATCCAAAGACTGCATATCACCGTGTTCGGCGCCGAGATGCAGGTGGATGACCGCCGCATCTCCTACGGCGGCGAGCTGCTGGCCGCCGCCGCAGGCCCCATGAGCAATCTGCTGCTGGCGGCGGCACTGGGCCTTCTGGGCCGGTGGTGGGAGCCGATGTATCTCTTTGCCGGGGCGCAGCTGGTACTGGGGGCCTTCAACCTGCTGCCTGCCCTGCCGCTGGATGGCGGCCGTATCCTGTGGCTGGCGCTGGCGTGGCTGACAGAACCCTATACCGCCCAGCGGGTACTGTCGGCGGTGAGCCTTGCGGTGTCGCTGGCTCTGCTGTTGGGGGGAGGAGGGCTCATCTGGCGGCTGGGGGGCAGCCCCTTTTTGCTGGTGGGGGCCGTGGGGCTGACCGGATGGAATCTGCGGGAAATAAAGCTTGCCAAAGGGGGATAAAACGGGTAAAATAAGATGTTATACCAAAGAATACAGGAGAGATACCGTGGATAAACGATTGGAACGTATTCTGCCGCGAGTGCAGAAGCCTGCCCGCTATGTGGGCGGGGAATATAACGCCGTGAAGAAGGACCCGGCGCAGGTGGATACCCGCATTGCCTTCTGCTTCCCGGACACCTATGAGATCGGGATGTCCAATCTGGGAATGCGGATCCTCTACGGCGTCATGAACAACATGGACGGCGTGTGGTGCCAGCGGGTCTTTGCCCCTTGGGGCGACATGGAAGAGGAGATGCGCCGGGCCGGGATGCCCCTGTTTGCTCTGGAGTCCGGAGAGCCTATCACGGACTTTGACATCGTGGCCTTCTCCGTGGGCTATGAGATGGCCTTTCCCGCCATTCTGAATATGCTGGATCTGGCGGGCATCCCCATCCACAGCGCAGAGCGCACCGGCCTGACGCCGCTGGTCATCGCCGGCGGTACCGCCATGTATAACGCCGAGCCCATTGCCGACTTCATCGATCTGGTGAGTCTGGGGGAGGGGGAGGACATCACCGTGGAGTTGGTGGAGCTGCACCGCAAGGCCCGCCGGGAGGGCTGGAGCAAGATGCAGTTTCTCCGTGCGGCGGCCCAGCTGCCGGGCATCTACGTCCCCAGCCTGTACGAGGTGACGTATCATGACGACGGCACCGTGGCGGAGATCACGCCGCTGGAGGGCGCTCCGGCGGTGGTCACCAAGCGTATCGTCCACGATATGGACAAGTCCTTTTTCCCCACTCAGACCATTGTCCCCTCCACGGAGATCGTGCAGGATCGGGTGATGCTGGAGCTGTTCCGGGGCTGCATCCGGGGCTGCCGGTTCTGTCAGGCGGGGTATGTGTACCGCCCGGTCCGCAACCGCAGCGAGGCCCTGTGCGCCCAGTACGCCGTGGAGAGCTGCGACGGCTCCGGGTATCAGGAGGTGACGCTGTCCAGCCTCTCCACCAGCGACTACCCGCCCCTGACCCAGCTGTGCGACCAGCTGGAGGACTTCTGTCAGCAGCGCCATGTGAATCTGTCCCTGCCCAGTCTGCGGGCGGACAACTTCTCCATGAACCTGATGGAGCGGCTGGCCAAGGGCCGCAAGAGCGGCCTGACCTTCGCCCCGGAGGCCGGTACCCAGCGGCTGCGGGATGTCATCAATAAAAATGTCACCCAGGAGGATCTGCTTCAGTCCTGCCGCACGGCCTTTGCCGGGGGCTACAACGCCGTGAAGCTGTACTTCATGCTGGGCCTGCCCACGGAGACCGACGAGGACGTGCTGGGCATTGCCGATCTGGCGGCCCGTGTCATGCATACATGGCGGGAGAGTGCCAGTAATAAAAACCGGGGCGTCCGCATCACCGTCTCCACATCGTGGTTCGTTCCCAAGCCCCATACGGCCTTTCAGTGGGAGCCGCAGATCTCCAAGGAGGAGTATGAGCGGCGGGTGGCCTTGCTGCGGGAGGCCATCAAGACCAAAACCGTCACCTATAACTGGCACGACTCCGACACCAGCTTTCTGGAGGCTGTGCTGGCCCGTGGCGACCGCCGGATGTGCAAGGTGCTGGAGACGGCGTGGCGCAAGGGCTCCAAGCTGGATGCGTGGGAGGAGTATTTCTCGCTGGACCGCTGGCTGGAGGCATTTGAGGAGTGCGGGCTGGATCCCCACTTCTACGCCAACCGCACCCGTTCGCTGGATGAAAAGATGCCCTGGGACATGATCTCCAGCGGCGTCACCACGGCATACCTCCGCCGGGAGCGGGAGCGTGCCTTTGCCGGGGTCACCACCCCGGATTGCCGCACCCACTGCAACGGCTGCGGCGCCAATCGACTGGTAGGGGGGAAGTGCGATGTCTAAGCTGCGGCTTCTATTCGTGAAGGAGGGGACGGCGGCCTATATCTCCCATTTGGATCTGCTGCGGACGGTGCAGCGGGCCTTTCCCCGGACGGAACTGGAGATCAAGCACTCTCAGGGCTTCCACCCCCATCCCATCATCTCCATTGTGCTGCCCCTGCCGGTGGCCCAGTCCAGCGACTGCGAGCTGCTGGACTTCGAGGTGACGCAGGATACCGACGGCAGCGGCATTGCCGAAAAGCTCAACGAGGGCTTGCCGGAGGGGCTGCGGGTGCTGGATTGCTACGAGGCCAAGCGCCCGGTGCGGGAGCTGGCGTATTTGCAGGCGGATATGGAGCTGGAGTACGACCACGGTGTGCCGGAGGGCGCCGCAGAGGCGCTGACGGAGCTGTTTCACCGCCCGGAGCTGCTGATCGAAAAGCGCACCAAGCGCAAGCAGCTGGCGGAGGTGGATATCGCCCCCATGATCCGGAGCATCGCCTTTGCGGAGGAGGAGGATCTTCTCCGGGCGGCGGTAACGGTCCGGGCGCAGAACCCCGGCCTGAACCCCCAACTGCTGGAAAAGGCTATCGCCCGCTACCGGCCGGACCTGTCCCCGGACTTTGTTCGGGTCCGCCGCCGGGAGCTGCTGGACGAGGCAGGGGAAATTTTCCGGTAGAAAAGCTGTACCACCCGGAGGGATGCTTTTTCCCTCCGGGCGTGATTTTGCCCGTAAAAATGGACGGATTGCGGACATATAACGGACGCATCAGTGGACGTTTTGATGGACGGCTCCGGTACTTTTTGGTACAATGGGGACAGAGAAACAAAGGAGGATGCCCCGATGAAGCGACTGCCCTTAGTTTTGCTGTCCCTGACGACATTGGCCGCCGTTGTGTTCTGTCTCCTGTGGCAAGGAGCACGGCGGGACCATTCAGACCTTGTGACGCTGGCCTGCTCCGGAGCGGCGGAGACCTGTACCCGCTTTTCGGACGATCAGGCCCACGGAGATGACGGCGATGATTGGGGCGGCGTGGCTGCTTTCCGAACCTTCCGGCAGGTCTGCGCCCTTTTGCCGGAGCAGGGGAGCGATGCCGTATGCAGCGCCGTTTACGGGCAGCTGCTGCTGCTGCTGCTGCACCCGGAGGGAGCCAAGGCCCATCTAGCTCATCGCCGTGATGGAGCCTCTGGCCCAAGACCCCACGGATGCATCCGCCCGGCTGCGGCTGTATGAGCTGCGGGATCTTTTGCAGGAGGATGCGTGATTTTCGACCGTATCATGCTGGCGTACATGGATGAACAAGGGGAAATGGGATTGTTGGAGCCTATTTCGATACTTTTTTTGTCAAAACAGGAAATAATGCTTGCATTTGGCGGACATCTGTGATATTCTACTATGGCATGAAAAGGGCGGTCCTCTGTCGCCGGTGTCCCGAAAAAGGTGGGGCGCCACGGAAATGACGGCATGAACGCCTATAATTTAGGAGGAAAAATCCATGGATCTCATCAAAGCACTGAATGAAAAGCAGCTGCAGAATGACGTGCCTCAGGTGGAAGTGGGCGATACTGTCCGTGTCCACGTGAAGGTCAAGGAAGGCGCCCGTGAGCGTGTTCAGGTGTTCGAGGGTACCGTCATTGCCAAGAAGCACGGCGGCATCGAGGAGACCTTCACCGTCCGTCGTATCTCCTACGGCGTGGGCGTGGAGAAGGTGTTCCCCGTTCACTCTCCCTCTATCGTGAAGGTGGAGACCGTGCGCCACGGCTATGTCCGTCGTGCCAAGCTCTACTACCTGCGTGACCGTGTCGGCAAGGCCGCCAAGGTTCGGGAGAAGCTGTAAGCCATTTTGTGATCCAAGGCCGGGGCATCCCGGCGTGAAAAAGAGACGCACCTGCGGGTGCGTCTCTTTTTTATGCAGTTACGTTTTTGCGCCGACACACTTCTGTGCCGTCATATTTTTATGCAGTTACGCATCTATACCGCTTATGCGGCCACTCTTTTGTGCAGTCCTTTCATGCGGTCGTGCTTTTGCGCTGTCATGCTTTTCTATGCGGACGAAGCCTTTACACGGTCACGCTTTTACACAGCTGAACCCTTTACGCAGGCGCATTTTACGCAGCTGCGTCCTTTACACGGCGATATTCTTATACGGCCACATTCTTATGCGGCTGCGCTTTTTATGCAGCCATGCTTTTACGCTGTACTGGATGGAAATGGTTCTCAGGGGAACGGATCTGAGGTTGGGAGCCTTGGGGATGGCCCTGCCCCTGTGCGGCGCTATGGGTCAGTCGTCCCAGCCGGCCCGCTCCTCTCCCGGCAGGCCGAAGGAGATGGAACCCCGGCCGTATTTTCCACGGATGGCGTCCATGGTGCGCTCCAGCTTCTCCTGCTTTTCCTGCTGCTGGGTGACTACCGGGGCCTCCAACAGATCCAGCTGCTGGAAGGAGTCGGCGCTGTCGGTGATATACAGGGCGGTGACGGTGAGCATCCGTACCGGCTCCGGGGCCTTCCACAGCCGCCGGGTCAGCTCCATGGCCGCCTGCCAGATGTCCTTCATCAAGTGGGTGGGGGCCGGGAGCCGCATTTGCCGGGACACGGTGCGGAACTGGGCGTTCCGCAGGGACACGGACACGCCGCCGCAGTACAGCCCCTGCTGCCGCAGCCGCATGGCCACGCTGTCGGACAGCACCGCCAGACCACGCTGTACCTCCTCCCAGCGGGTGAGGTTTTTGGGGAAGGTGGTGCCGTTTCCCACGGATTTCACCGGCTCCTGCTGGCCCGCCGGACGGACGGGACTGCCGTCCAGTCCGTTGGCGTACTCGTGGAGTTGGAGACCCAGCTTTCCCAGCAGCGTCTCCAGCATCTGGGGGGAGCAGGCCGCCAGCTGGCCGATGGTCTCCACGCCGTATTGGTGCAGCACCCGTCCGGCGGCCCGGCCCACGAACAGCAGGTCCCCCACCGGCAGGGGCCAGACGATATCCTGCCAGTTTTCCCGGCTGATGACGGTGGTGGCGTCGGGCTTTTTATAGTCGCTGCCAAGCTTGGCGAACACCTTGTTGAAGGACACGCCCACGGAGATGGTCAGCCCCAGCTCCTGCCGCAGCCGCCGGCGCAGGGCGTCGGCAATGGCCTTGGGGTCGCCGCCGAAGAGGTGCATACTGCCGGTGATGTCCAGCCAGCTCTCGTCGATGCCGAAGGGCTCCACCAGATCGGTATACTGCTCATAGATGGTGTTGACCCGCCGGGAGTACTCCCGGTACAGGCCGTGGTGGGGCGGCAGCAGCACCAGGCCGGGACACTTCTTCTTGGCCTGCCAGATGGTCTCCGCCGTCTGGATGCCCAGCCGCTTGGCGGGCTCGTTCTTGGCCAGAATGATACCGTGGCGGGAGGCGGGGTCGCCGCAGACAGCGGTGGGGATCTCCCGCAGATCGGGGTGGCTCAGCAGCTCCACCGAGGCAAAAAAGCAGTTCAGGTCACAGTGCAAAATCACCCGGTCGCCCATGTCGGCACACCTCCTCGAAGTCAATCATATGTTCTATTATACCACGGCCTGCGCCGCTGCACAAGAGAAAAACGCAGTCCCCTGAGAGAACGGAGGACTGCGTTTCGGGCTTACGGATGTTATTTGTGCAGCAGGGGGGACAGGGGCTTGTAGATGAGGAAGCAGATGCCCACATCCAGCAGGCCCTTGAACAGGGTAAAGGGGACGTTGAACACCAGCAGGCAGTTGAAGAGGGAATTGCCGGTGGGGACGTGGGCGATGGAGCCCATGATGGCCTCATACATCCCGATGATGCCCGTCATGGGCAGACCGTAGAGGACCTCGTAGGCCGGGTACACCACGAAATAGTTGGAAGGCAGGCTCACCAGCGCCATCAGCACGGCGCCCAGCAGGGAGCCCCACAGGGCCGATTTGCGGCTCTTATGCCGCCGGTACACAAGGCCCGCCACCAGCACGAACACGCTGCCCAGCAGGAAGTTGCTGAGCTCACCTACGCCGGCGCTGGAGCCGAAGGGCAGGTGCAGCAGATTCTTCACCAACTGGATCACCACGCCGTACACAGGTCCCAGCGAGAAGGTACCCAGCAGGGCAGGCAGATCCGACAGATCCAGCTTCACAAAGGAGGGGATCAGGGGGATGGAGAACTCGATGAACTGGAGGACGAAGGCCACGGCGCACAGCATGGCGGCCACGGCAAGGTGATGGGTCTTTTGCTTCTGAGTCATAAAAAAATACTCCCTTTTAATGTAGTAAACCCCCGGAAAGGCTTGCCTTCCAAGGTGTACGCATCAAAAAAGAGCATCACGAAAATGCCATACACGCCTTCTCTCATCCAGACTATACTGTCGGTACCGGGATCGCACCGGTTCATGCAGCTTGCGCCGCTTGCGGACTATACCGCCGGTGGGGAATCACACCCCGCCTCGAAGACAGCTATTCGGTTGTTTCCAAAGAATAGTATACGACATCCTGCGCCAAAATGCAACCCTCTGATTTGCAGATTAGATAAACAGAAAATATTTATCGTAAAACAATAAAAAATAGTTGACAAACAGAAATTATGCTGCTATGATAGGCACAACAAGGAAAGGAGTGAGCCTTATGAATACCAAAACCATGACCACCCTGCTGCGGGGGGTGCTGCTGGCGGCAGCGGTGCTGTGCGGGATATTTTTCCTCTGGTTCCTGCCCTCCTACGGGCAGGGGGTGCAGCAGGCGGACCCGGAATTCACCTGGGCCTACTGGCCCTGCCTCATCTGGGCGTGGCTGTTCGCCCTGCCCATCTTCGGGGCCATGCTCCCCTGCTGGCGCATCTTCGGCAGCATCAGCGCCCCGGAGGGGGCCTTCACCCGGCGGAATGCACGGGATATGCGGAGCATCTCCCGTCTGGCCTTTGCCGATGCGCTGATCTTTCCGGCGGGGATGTTCGTGCTGGGCTTTATGGGGGCCGGCAGCGCTCCGCTGACCATTGTCATCACCCCCATGGTCATCTTCTGCTGCGCGGCGGTGGGGATCGTGTGCTATGTGCTCAGCCGTCTCATCGGTGACGCCGCCGCTCTCCGTGAGGAGAACGACATGACCATTTAAGGAGGGCGGAGCATGATCGTATTCAACATTGACGTAATGCTGGCCCGGCGGAAAATGAGTCTGACGGAGCTGTCGGAGCGGGTGGGCATCACCATGGCCAATCTCTCCATTCTGAAAACCGGCAAGGCCAAGGCGGTGCGAGTGGAGACGCTGAACAAGCTCTGCCACGCTTTGGACTGTCAGCCCGGCGATCTGTTGGAGTACCGGCCGGACGAGGAAGCCTGAAGAAAGTGAAAAGGGACAGGTGCTGCTGTGCAGCGCCTGTCCCTTTTTTGGCGGAATGAGGATCATTTTCCCAACAAATGCTGCTCCACGCCGCCATAGAGATATTGGTAATTCATGTGCATCATATTCTTGAAGAACGGCAGCAGCAGTGCCAGATCCGCCGCCAGCCACGCCAGAGGATCGGCGGCGCACAGGGCGTAGAAGGCCAGCTCAGGGGACTGGGCGCTGACCACGCCGCCGGACAGCAGGGCCGGGAGGGTCAGGCAGATGGCCACACGGGCGATCAGCTCGGATGCTCCGGCCCACAGCACGAAGGGGGCTCGCTGGATGCCCTGCACGCAGTTGCGGATCACGAACAGGAAGCACAGCAGCAGGTACATGGAGAAGTCCACATACAGGAAGTGGTTGCCGAAGCGGATGGTGTCGGCGGTGACCTTGTCGGCGCTGAGGAAGATGTGGAGATATGCGCCGTCGATGGTCAGGAGCAGACCCAGCCCTACGGAGCAGACGCCGATGATGGCGGCCATGACCAGACCCTGCAGGATGCCCTTGCGGATGCGGTGGGTGTACCCGGCACCCAGATTCTGGGCGGTGAAGCTGGTCATGGCGGTGCCAAGGCCGTTCACCGGGGTCATGATGAGGCTATTGAGCTTGTTGGCGGCGCCGAAGCCGTTCTGGGCGGCGTGGGACACCATCTGGCCGTCGATCATATCGAACTTCACCACCACGCTTTGCATGACGATGATGCCGATGGCCAGCACGGAGAACTGGAGGCCCAGCGGCACGCCCTGAACAATATGACGCTTCAGGTCCAGTCCGGTGATGCGCCAGTCCTCCTTGTGGAGCCGCAGGTCCGGGTACTTGGAAAAGGCATAGGCAAAGCAGGCCACGGTGCTGATGAACTGGGCGGTGACGGTGGCTCCGGCGGCTCCGGCCACGCCCCAGCGCAGCACCAGAATGAACAGCAGATCCAGAGCCACATTCAGCACCGTGGAGCCCAGCAGGAACAGAAGCGGCGTTACGGAGTCGCCCATGCTCCGCAGGAAGGAGCAGATGAAGTTATAAAACAGCTGGGCGCCGATGCCGGCGAAGATGATGCCGCAGTAGGTGTAGGCGGCCCGGTATACCTCCGGGTTCTCCGGCGTCACGTTGATCCAGGCCAGCATGGGGTTCAGCAGCACCAGCGCCAGAGCTGTCAGCAGCACCGTCAGCCCCGCCGACAGCACCAGCTGGGCGGCCATGGAGCGGCGCACACCGGCCTGATCCCGGCAGCCCACGCAGCAGGAGGTGATGACGCAGAACCCGGCGCTGACGCCGAAGGCGAATTGCAGGAAGATGAACACCAACGAGGAGGTGTCGTTGACGCCGGCCACCTCCTGCGCCGTCAGGGTTTGGCCCACGATGGCGGCGTCGCTGATGGTATACACCTGCTGCAGCAGGTACGACAAGATCACCGGCAGGGAGAACTGCAAAATGGTGCGCCAGCAGGTGCCGTGGGTCAGGTCCACCGGGTGGAACAGGTCACGAAGGGCCTGAAAAGGTTTTCTATTCTGAGATTTTTCCATAGTTTACGCTCTTTTCTCTCACTTTTTCTACGACGGCAAATTATAGCCTGTTGGGCGGCGGAAGTCAAGTGGAGAAGGGATTGAAAACTTCACAAACTTCGTCATTTTAACCTAAAAAGAGGTATACAAATTAACGAAATGCACAAATAGGACGGGCGGCATACTTGGGTCGGGACGAGCATATAGTGGAGCATCACAGAGGAAAGGGCGTGGAGCGTGTGGACGAGGCATACGCCATCCGGAGGTATCAGCAGGCGGCGGCGCTGCTGCCGCTGCGTTGGCAGCGGCTGTGCCGTCAGGTACCGGAGGAGCAGCAGGCGGAGGCGGAGGAGCTGCGGCTGCGGGCCGGGCAGACGTTGACGCTGCTGCTGCGGGGAGGGGAGGTGCCGGCGGCACGGGAGCGGCCCTACCCGGTGGTGACTCAAACGGAACTGGAGCAGCTGTGCGACGGGGTGACGGACTACTCCCGGTATGCGGCGGCGGATACCCTGAGCCGGGGGTATCTCACGGCACGGGGCGGCTTCCGCATCGGCGTGTGCGGTACGGCGGTGCTGCGGGACGGGGTCAACACCAATCTGCGGGATATCTCCTCCGTTACCATCCGTATCGCACGGGAGCAGCCGGGGCTTTCGACGGAGGTGCTGCCCCAGCTGTTCCGGGAGGGCAGCTTTTGCAGCACCCTTCTTCTGGCCCCACCGGGACTGGGCAAGACCACCCTGCTGCGGGATCTGATCCGGGGACTGTCCGACGGTGCAGAGGGCGTGCCGCCCCATCGGGTGGCGGTGGTGGACGAGCGGGGGGAGATCGCCGTCATGTTTCAGGGCATCCCCCAGATGGCGCTGGGCAGCCACACCGATGTGCTGGACGCCTGTCCCAAGGCGCTGGGCATCCCCATTCTGCTGCGGTCGGCCAACCCGCAGGTCATTGCCGTGGACGAGATCACCGTTCGGGAGGATCTGATGGCCATGTCCGCTGCCGCCAACTGCGGGGTGCGGTTTCTGGCCACCATCCATGCTGCTGACCGGCGGGAGCTGGGGCGAAGGCCGCTGTTTTCCCATCTGCTGAAGGAGAAGGTCTTTGAAAAGCTGGTGACCATCCGGCGGGAGGAGGGGCAGCGGCAGTATCTGGTGGAGGAGCTGTGGTAAGGGACGTGCTGGGGAGCCTTCTGCTGCTGGGAGGCGCCCTGTGGCTGTGGCTGGGACTGGTACAGGCCCAGCGGCGGCAGCTGCGGCTGCTGGAGGAACTGGCGGCGTCGCTGGAGCAGATGGCCTCCGCCATTCGCTTCCGGCGGGAGACGCTGCTGCGGCTGCTGGCGGCTCAGCGGCAGCGCCCATTGGCGGGACCGTACTATGGAGCGGTGCTGGCGGCGCTGGAGGAGGGCATCTCTTTTCCGGCGGCATGGCGGCAGGGCTTTGCGGCTCTCTCTGGGGAGGGTGGTCGTATCCTGCGGCGGCTGGAGCCGGAGGGGGACGAGCAGAGGATATTGGGTGAGCTGACATGGGCCGCCGGGGAGCTGACGGAACTGCGGAGAGGACTGGAGCAGGAGAGCCGCCAGCGGGAAAAGCTCTGGTTTGCGGGGCTGTTTTCCGGGGCGGGCCTGCTGCTGATCCTGCTGATTTGAGGACGAGCAATGGATGTGGACCTGATTTTCAAGATCGCAGCGGTGGGGATCCTGGTGGCGGTGCTGAACCTTCTGTTGGTACGCAGCGGCCGGGAGGAGCAGGCTATGATGACCACGCTGGCCGGTCTGGTGGTGGTACTGATGATGCTGGTGCAGCAGATCAGCGACCTGTTCCAGCTGGTCAAGACGCTGTTTGGGTTATAAGAGATGGAGGCTGTATGGCAGATCGTGGCGTTGGGACTGCTGGGCGCCGTGCTGGCCGCTTTGCTGAAAAAGCATACGCCGGAGCTGGCGCTGCTGCTGGCCGTAGCGGTATGCGGGGCGGCGGTGCTGGCAGCCGTCCGTGGTGTGCGGGAGGTATGGGCCTTTCTGGAGGACCTGCTGGCGGCGGTGGAGATCTCCTCCACGCTGTTTCTCCCCCTGCTGAAAACGGCGGGCATCGCCGTGGTGACCCGCATCGGTGCAGATCTGTGCCGGGATGCCGGGGAGAGCGCCGTGGCCTCGGCGGTGGAGATGGCCGGGGCCATGGGGGCGCTGCTGGCGGTGCTGCCCCTGATGCAGGCAGCGTGGGAGGTGCTGCGGTCGCTGCTGTAAGGGCGGTGTGGCTGATGTGCCTGCTGCTTCTGGCGATGGTACCTGCGTGGGCGGCGGACTTGCCGCAGGAGGTGACGGATGCCGCTCCCCCGGCGGCGGAGGAACTGGAGGGAAAGGACTTCTCCGGCGGCATCGCCGCTCTGCTGGAGCAGGGGACGACTCTTCTGGGGGAGGCTCTGCGGGAGAACCTGCGGGGAGCGGTGCTGATCTTAGGGGTGGTGCTGCTGTGCGGGGCGGCGGATGCCGTGCTTCGCACCCCGGAGAGTCCCATGCGCCGTTTTTTGCCCATGGCCGGGGCGGCGGCCATTGCGGTGCTGTCGCTGGGCAGCATGAAGAGCCTGCTGGGGCTGGGGACCCAGACCATCGAGGAATTGGACGTGTTCTCCAAGGCGCTGCTGCCGACGCTGGCCGCCGCTGTGGCCGCCGGAGGGGGCGCTGTTACCGCCGGAACGGGACAGGTCATCGCCGTGTGCTTTGCCGATGCCCTCATTACCCTCATCCGGGGACTGCTGCTGCCTATGACGTACTTTTTGGCGGCGGCGGCCACGGCGGATGCCATGCTGCCCCGGCACGGGCTGGGGACCGTCGCCAAGGCGGCCAGCCGGGTGGTGACGTGGCTTTTGACGGGCTCACTGGTGCTGTTTACCGGCTACCTGACACTGTCCGGGGCCGTCAGTACCTCGGCGGACGCACTGATGGTGCAGGCGACCCGCTCCGCCGTAGGGGCCATGCCGGTGGTGGGACGCATCCTCTCCGATGCGGCGGGCAGCGTGCTGGCCGGTGCGGGCGTGGTGAAAAACGCCATCGGCGTATTCGGCCTGCTGGGGGTGCTGGCGGCGTGTCTGGGACCCTTTGTACGTCTGGGGGTGCAGTATCTTTTGTACAAGCTGACGGCGTTTCTGGCGGGGATGACCGCCGTTCCGGAGCTGGCGAAGCTCATCGATGCGCTGGGTGGCGTGTTCGGCCTGATGCTGGGTATGACCGGCAGCTGCGCCCTGCTGCTGCTCATCTCCATCTCCTCGGCCATTCTGGTGGTGACGCCATGATGGAGATGCTTCAAGGGTGGCTGCTGGGCCTGACCGCTGCGGCGCTGGCGGTATCCCTGCTGACGGCGATGCTGCCCAAGGGGGAGACCATCCGCCGCATCGCCGGGCTGGCGGGAGGACTGATCCTGCTGCTGGCGGTGGTGCAGCCACTGCTGCGGGTGCGGTGGGAGGAGCTGACGTGGCGGTACGAGACGTATCAGCGGGAGATGGACCGGCAGACGGAGGCGTATCAGGCGGCCTACGCCGACAGTCTGTCCGGGGACATAGCCGACCGCACCGCCGCATATATATCGGAAAAAGCGGCGTCGCTGGGCATCGACTGCCGGGTGCAGGTGGAGGTTCGCACGGAGGATGGCCTGCCCCTGCCCTATGGGGCGTCGCTGGACGTGGAAAGGGATCAGGTGCTGTCGGACTACATGGCGCAGGAGCTGGGCATCCCGGCCTCCCGCCAGAGCTGGCAGCCGGAGGAGTGAGGGATGGACAGGGAAAAGCTAAGGGATATCTTCCGGAAATACCGGGCCGTGGGGCTGGTGCTGCTGGCGGGCCTTTTGCTGCTGCTTCTGCCCACGGGCAAGAGCAGCGGACAGGAGCGGCAGACGAGCGACGATACCCAGCTCTATTCGCTGGAGGAGACGGAGCGGCGCATGGCCCAGCTGCTGGGCAGAATGAGCGGCGTGGGCCGGGTACAGGTGATGCTGAGCTTAAAGACCGGCCCCACCCTCCAGCTGGCCCAGGACATGGATCTGGAGCAGGAGGAGGGCAGTCTGCGGCAGCGGAGCCAGCCGGTGACGGTGAACCGGGGCAGCGGCTGGCAGGAGGCGCTGGTGACCCGGCAGGACTACCCGGTGTATCAGGGAGCGGTGGTGGTGTGTCAGGGGGCCGGCAGCAGTGCCGTGCGTCTGGCGGTGACGGAGGCCGTGGCGGCGCTGACGGGGCTGTCCACGGAGAAGATCACAGTGGTGCAATGGGAACAATAACAGGAGGGACGGACATGAAAACGGTGTGGAAACGGCGAGGTGTGGCGGCGGCGGTACTGCTGCTTGTGTGCGGTGCGGTGTACATGAACTGGCGGTACAGCGACAGCGTCAAGGACAACAAGGTGCTGGGCCAGTCGGAGTTGGTCAACGCCAATGAGGAGGCGGCAGGGGATCCGGCCCCGGCGGAGGACGATTATTTCGCCACGGCACGGCTCAGCCGCAAGCAGGCACGGGACAACGCCATCCATATGCTGCAGGAGGCGGAGAGCGACGAAAACGCCGAGGAGAGTGTTCTCAACGAGGCATCCCGGACCTTGCAGGTGCTGGCGTCGTACACGGTGGCCGAGTCCCAGATCGAGAGTCTGGTGACGGCCAAGGGCTACGCCGACTGCGTGGTGTTCATGGGGGAGGACAGCGTCAGCGTGGTGGTGGCGGCTCCGGAGACGGGACTGAACACGGCGGACGTGGCTCGCATCAAGGACATTGTGGTCAACGAGACGGACTACACCCCGGAGCAGATCAAGATCATGGAGGCAAATTAGTGGTTGTATTTTCCCGCTGCCGATGGTATAATACCAATGATTCGAATATACCAAAAGAACGGGAGTAAGATTGCTATGGCTGAAAATAAAGAGTATATCACCCGTCAGGAGAGCATGGGTACCATCCAGATCTCCGAGGATGTGGTGGCGTCCATCTCCAGCTCTGTGGCGCTGGAGACGGAGGGCGTGGGCGGCCTGCTCAACGCCAATATGGCGGATCTGGTGGGCGGCAAGAAGATGACCGCCAAGGGCGTCCGGGTGGAGATGGCCGAGGACGGCGTGGTGGTGAACCTGTTTCTCATGATCCGCTACGGTTTTGCCATCGCTGAGGTGGCTCAGAAGGTCCAGAACGCCGTCTATTCGGCGCTGGAGGGCATGACCGGCTTCCCGGTGAAGGCGGTCAACGTCCATGTGGGCGGCATCAGCTTCGACTGAGCAGACATAGGATACGAGAGAAAAGGACGAAACGGGTATGACACGCAACACGGCACGGGAGATCGCCGCCCATCTGGCGTATGAATGGAATTTTACGGACCTCCCGGTGGGGGAGTTTCTGGACCGGCGGCTGGCGCCGGAGTGCTTTGCGGAGCTGGCACCGGAGTGCGGGCTGTACGCCGATGCCCCCAACGCCAAGCAGGAGCAGTATATCCGCCGTCTGGTGGCGGGCGTGGCGGACCATGCGGCGGAGTTGGACGACTACATCGCCCGGTACGCACAGGGCTGGCGTTTCGAGCGCATCCCTCTGATGGCCTCTGCCGTCATGCGGGTGGCCATGTATGAGATCCTGTATATGCCGGATATCCCCCACGGTGTGGCCATCAGCGAGGCGGTGCAGATCGCCGGCAAGTACGAGTCCGCCGAGGTGGTGAAATTCATCAACGGCATTCTGGCCAGCTTCCTGCGGGAAGAGGTCAAGGACTGACACATCACAGGCAGAGCAGGTGCGCTTGCTCTGCCTGCACTGTATTCTGCGAAAGGAGGAAGCGATGGAAGGCCAGATCTATACCGTATCGGAGGTCAACGGCTTCATCAAAAACGTCATCGACGGCATCCCTCAGCTCTCCGGCATCTACATCCGGGGGGAGCTGTCCAACTATAAGATATACCCCTCCGGGCACCACTACTTCACCCTGAAGGACGGGGAGGGCGCTCTGCGGTGCGTCATGTTCAAGGGCAGCGCCATGAAGCTGCGGTTCCGGCCGGAGAACGGGATGCAGGTCATCGCCTATGGCCGCATCAGCGTGTTCCCACGGGACGGGGCCTATCAGCTCTACTGCTCCCAGCTGTCACCGGACGGCGTGGGGGATCTGTATGTGGCCTTTGAACAGCTGAAGGACAAGCTGTACCGGGAGGGACTGTTCGACGAGGGACACAAGAAGCCTCTGCCCCGATATCCCCAGCGCATCGCCATCGTCACCAGCTCCGCCGGGGCGGCGATCCACGACATGATCCGCATCCTGCGGCGGCGCTACCCCATTGCCAGGGTGCTGCTGCTGCCGGTGCGGGTACAGGGCGTGGAGGCTCCGCCGGAGATCGTAGGGGCCATCCGCTACGCCAACCGCTGGAAGCTGGCGGACGTGCTCATCACCGGCCGGGGCGGCGGCTCCATGGAGGACCTGTGGGCCTTCAACGACGAGCGGGTGGCACGGGCCATCTACGCATCAGAGATCCCGGTGATCTCCGCCGTAGGCCATGAGCCGGATGTGACCATTGCCGACTTCGTGGCGGACCGCCGGGCTTCCACCCCCAGCAACGCCGCTGAGATCGCCGTGCCGGACATGGCGGAGCTGCTGCAGCGGCTGGACAGCTTCCGCAGTCGTATGGCGCAGGGGACGCTGAACGGGCTGGAGCGGCAGGAGCGGCGGCTGAAGGCACTGGCGGAGAAGCGGGTGCTGACAGACCCGCTGGCCTTTGTGCAAGATAAGCGGCTCCAGCTGGACTATGTGCAGCAGAAGCTGCTGACGGCGGCCAATGCCCAGTGGCAGGAGGAGCAGCGGCGCTTTGCGGCACTGGCGGCCAAGCTGGATGCCCTGAGCCCTCTGAAGGTGCTGGGCCGGGGCTACGCCATGGCCCGGACGGAGGACGGCGCAGTGCTGCGGACGGCGGCGCAGGTGCAGTCCGGGGATACCATTCATTTGCGGCTGGCGCAGGGCGGCCTGCGCTGCACGGTAACGGAAAAGGAGGAAGCGTGATGGCAGACAAGACCTTTGAAGAGAATATGACCCGGCTGGAGGAGATCGTCACCCGGCTGGAAAAGGGGGACGTGCCTCTGAGCCAGTCCCTGTCCCTGTTCGAGGAGGGGACCCGGCTGGCGGCAGCCTGCCGCACGGAGCTGGATCAGGCGGAGCAGCAGGTGGTGCGGCTGATGAAGGGCCCCGACGGCGCTCCGGTGGAAACGGAATTTGCAAGCGAGGAATGACCATGGATTTTTACACCCGATATGCCGCCTATCAGGCGGCCATTGAGCAGTATCTGGAGGGACTTTTCTCCACAGACAAGCCCTATGGAAGATTGCAGGAGGCCATGCGGTACAGTCTTCTGGGCGGCGGCAAGCGCATCCGCCCGGTGCTGACGCTGGAGATGGCCCGTTTGGGTGGGATAGACTGGCATCTGGCCCTGCCCTATGCCTGTGCGCTGGAGCTGGTCCACACCTACTCCCTCATTCACGACGACCTGCCCTGTATGGATGACGACGATCTGCGGCGGGGAAAGCCTACCTGCCATAAGGCCTACGGCGAGACGCTGGCGGTGCTGGCGGGGGATGCCCTTCAGCCGGAGGCCTTTCGGCTTATTGCCGAGGCCCCCTGTATGTCGGCGGAGAGCCGGGTGGAGGCCATCCGGGTGCTGTCCCACGCCGCTGGCGCCGACGGTATGGTGGCCGGTCAGGTGATCGATACCCTGTGCGGTGTATCCACCCAACAGGAGCTGACGGGGATGTACCGGCTGAAAACCGGGGTCATGATCTCGGCGGCGGCGGAACTGGGCTGCGTGGCGTCGGGGATGCCGGCGGCCATGCGGCAGCAGGCCATCGCCTTTGCCGACAAGCTGGGCTTGGCCTTTCAGATTCGGGACGATATGCTGGATGTGGTGGGCGACGAGGCTGTGTTCGGCAAGCCCATCGGTTCCGATCGAGAGGAGGGGAAGGTCACCTTCGTGGACGTGCTGGGGCTGGAGGGCTGCCGCACGGCCGTGGAGGAGTGTACCCGCCGGGCCGAGGAGGCCATCCTCCCGTGGCCGGATCACGACTTCCTGTTGACGCTGGCTCACTCGCTGGAGGAGAGAAAGAAGTAAGGGATCGATAAAAAGGATCGGTAAATAAAATACCCCGCCAGTCAGGCGGGGTATTTTGCTGCCGATGGGAGGAGTGGAAACTCATGGCGGCGGCTCCCGTGGCGCAGAAGCAGCGCACCACCAGCGCAAGGGCCGCCGCACCGGCGGCCACGGCAAAGGTCCGGCCCTCCGCCGTCCCGGCCAGCAGGGCGCTCAGCAGGGCGGAGATGGCCGCAGAGAAGTGAGCAGCTGACGGGGACTTGACGGCGGCAGATATGGGGCATCTGACGGCGGGGTTGGCGGCAGAAAAGTGGGCGGCCGATGGAGCTTGGCAGCGGCGGGGCGGGTATCCAATGGCGGGGGTTGACAGCGGCGAGAGGGTATGGTACATTTGAAACAAATGTTCTGGACGAAAGGGACGGATGCAGGCAGGGGGCGGAGAGATGTATTTCGACTATGGTGAGACGGAGCTTCAGTATCTGCGGAGCAGAGACAAGCGGCTAGGGGAGGTCATCGACCGGGTGGGGATGATCCGGCGGGAGGTGGACCCGGATCTGTTCGCCGCCGTGGTACACCACATCGTGGGGCAGCAGATATCCACCAAGGCGCAGGCCACCGTCTGGCGGCGGATGCAGGAGGCGCTGGAGACCGTGGACGCCGGGAGCGTACTGGCGGCGGGACCGGAGGGCTTGCAGGCGCTGGGCATCAGTGGACGCAAGGCGGCCTACATTACGGACTTTGCCCTCCGAGTTCAGAGCGGAGCCTTCGACCCGGAAACGGTGCGGGAGAGCAGCGATGCGGAGGCCATCCGGCAGCTGTGTACCCTGAAGGGCGTGGGGGCGTGGACGGCGGAGATGATCCTGCTGTTCTGCCTGCAAAGACCGGATATTTTCAGCTATGACGATCTGGCCATCCAGCGGGGACTGCGGATGGTGTATCACCACCGGCAGGTGGGCCGGGAGCTGTTTGAGAAGTATCGGCGGCGGTACAGCCCCTATGGCAGCGTGGCCAGTCTCTATTTGTGGGCGGTGGCCGGAGGTGCTGTGCCGGAGCTGCGGGACTATGCGCCGCAGGGAAAGAAAGGGGCGAAGTGATATGACAGCGTGGCAGAGCTATGCTTCCCCGGTGGGAGAGCTGCTGCTGGCGGCGGACGAGGAGGGCCTGACGGGCCTGTGGTTGGCGGGGGAGAAGTATTTCCCGGGCGTACCGGAGGACGCTCCGCAGGAGACGCCGGTGCTGGAGGAGACCAAGCGGTGGTTGGATATCTATTTTACAGGCCGGGAGCCGGACTTCCTGCCGCCGCTTCATCCGGCAGGCTCCCCCTTCCGGCAGGAGGTGTGGGCGCTGCTGCGGCAGATCCCCTACGGCGAGACCACCACCTATAGGGCGCTGGCGGAGGCCGTGGCCCGGAAGCGGGGCCTGCGGCAGATGTCGGCCCAAGCGGTGGGTGGCGCTGTGGGACACAACCCCATCTCCATCATCGTCCCCTGTCATCGGGTGGTGGGCAGCGACGGGAGTCTCACCGGCTATGCCGGGGGACTGGAGCGCAAGGTGCAGCTGCTGAGGCTGGAGGGTGTGGACATGAGCCGCCTGTATGTCCCCAAGAAGGGGACGGCCCTGTAAGGAGGAGCGATATGGAGATCAAGAAGCTGGATCCCGTCCAGTGGCGGGGGTATGGCTTCACGGCACGGTATCAGACCGGAGGCTGCTGGGATATCGTCCCGGTGGAGGAGGGATTCCGGATGGAGCACCATTCCTTCGGAAAGGTGGAGGAGCGGTCCTTCAACGACACCCTGTTCGGGGAGTGGCTGGAGGCTCCGGTGGTGTACGGCGCTTTTCAGGATGGGGAACTGCTGGGCATTGCGGAGGGCTCTCCGGAGTCGTGGAACCACCGATGGCGCATCAGCAATCTGTGCATTTTTCAGGAGAAGCACCGGCGCTGCGGCGTGGCCACCGCTCTGATGGAGAAGATGCTGGAGGAGGCGGTTCCCATGCGGATGGCGGTGCTGGAGACACAGACCTGCAACGAGCGGGCCATTGCCTTTTATCGGAAGTGCGGGTTTCAGGTCATCGGCTTCGACCTGTACGCCTACACCAATCACGACCCGGAGGCCCACAAGGTGCGGCTGGAGATGGGAAAGAAGCTCACATGAAAGAGAGATGCCGTATGCCACTGGCATACGGCGTCTCTTCTTCATGTATGGGGGATCACAGGGAGGCAAAGATGCGGCTGCCGGTCTTTTTCACCCAAAGGGACAGCACGGCGGAGAGGATCAGCAGCAGCGCCGTGACGACGGAGAGATAGAGCAGCGGGTCCAAGCTGCCGATGCCTGTCAGCAGATAGAGGGCGCCGGGGATCATGGCCACGGCCCAACCGCCGAAGAGGGAGAGGGCCACGCAGGCACTCTGCTTGATGGGGACCACCTCGTTGGTCCAGCTGAGGTTGGGCATTTTCAGGCCCAGGAACAGGCCCAGCAGAGCCATCAGCAGGGCATAGGACAGGGCGGTGACGGCGATGAACAGCAGCTCCAGAGGGGAACCGGGGTACACCGCCAGCAGGCACACAAGGCACAGCAGCATAGGCGGTATAGTAATCAGCAGCTGGAGCCGCAACTTGGCCCGCAGCACCTGCCACGGGGATACCGGCAGAGACTGGGCCAGCCAGAGCTGCTTGCCCTCCAGCGAGACGGAGGGGGCGGTGGTGTCGTTCATGGCGCTGAGCAGGCACAGGACGAAGGCCAGCAGCACCGGCATGGCACCGGATCTTTCAGGGAAGGACTGCGACACCAGCTCCAGCAGCTCCCGGCCCTGCCACAGGAGGAAGCCGGAGGCCAGCACCAGAAACAACGTGCCGAAGCCGCAGTTGAGCATATAGTTGGCGCTGGAGGTGAAGCGGCGCAGCTCCCGGTCCAGCAGGGCGGAGGAAATGCTCCGGCACCGGACGGCCTTGGCCCGGTAGACCTTGCGGCCCACATGGCCGGAGGCCGTGGCGATGGAGAGGAAGCTGCGGGAGAGCAGCAGCCACGTCAGGCCGAACAGCACGGCGATGGCCACCGTCAGAAGCAGCATGGACAGGGGATCGCCGGCGCCTGCCTGACCGAAGAGGTACACGGGGTAGGCGGAGGAGCGGACCTTGTCGCCATAGAGGGCGATGTTCTGCAGCAGCTCCGTCAGCAGAGAGGTGGCCTTGAAGGAGAAGAAGTAGTAGTACAGGCCGAAGAACACCAGCGACAGCACCACGGTGACGAAGCTTTTGTTCTTCAGCTTCAGGCTGACCTTGGCCACCACCCAGCCCAGCAGGCAGGAGATGGCCATGACGAACAGGGAGATCAGCAGCAGGAACAGAACGCCCGCCAGCAGGTGCAGCGGGGCGGCGGATACCGTCACCCAATAGACGATGATGGCCGGCAGCACCACCACACCGGAGTACATGAGGCCCATGAGGTACACCCCCAGCAGCCGGGCGGCGATGAGGGTATTCACCGGAATGGGGAGGGAGAGCATCTGGTCATTGTCCTTGGGCAGGTAGAGGCTGGAATAGGTGGTGAACACGCTGCCGAAGGCACCCAGCAGGATGGCCATAAGGCCCATGATGGCGAAATAGAACCAACTCATGCCGGCCTCGGCCATGCTCCGGCACATGGCAAGGGACAGGGTGGTGAACATACCGCCGATGACGCCTACCATCAGAAGGACGAAGAAGATGATGTAGCCCACGGTGGCCGCCTTGGAGCGAGCCCGGTTCTTCTTGGCGTCGTAGAGGTAGGCACGGAAGATCTCCGTCAGCTGCTTTTTGACAAGAAGCTTCAGCATGACTCGCCCTCCAGCTCCAGAAAGACCTCCTCCAGAGAGTCGTCGCCCTTGACCTCCTCCATGGTGCCGGAGCGGATCAGCTTGCCGCCACGGATGATGGCTACCTTGTCGCAGAGCTTCTCCGCCACCTCCAGCACGTGGGTGGAGAAGAAGATGGCGCCGCCTGCGTCGCAGAACTCCCGCATCATGCCCTTGAGCAGATGGGCGGCCTTGGGGTCAAGCCCCACAAAGGGCTCATCCATGATGATAAGACGGGGCTGGTGGAGCCATGCGGAGATGATGGCCAGCTTCTGCTTCATGCCGTGGGAGTAGGAGGCGATGGGCTGAGCCAGATCGTCCGTCAGCTCGAAGCGGGCGGCGTAGTCGTGGATGCGCTGCCCGCGCACCTCGGCGCTGACGTCGAAGATGTCAGCGATGAAGTTGAGATACCGGATGCCGGTCATGTAGTCGTACAGGTCGGGGTTATCGGGGATATAGGCCAGCTCCCGCTTGCAGGCGATGGGGTCGGTGCGGATGGATCTGCCGCCGATGGTGATCTCCCCGGCGTCGAATTGCAGGATGCCCACCACGCAGCGGAGGGTGGTGGTCTTACCGGCGCCGTTGTGGCCGATGAAGCCGTAAATTTCGCCGGGGGCGATGTGCAGGGACAGATCGTCCACCGCCTTTTTTCCGCTGTAGGTCTTGGTCAGATGTTGGATGTTCAGCATAACAATGTTCCTCATAGTCCGCAGAGATGGATAGAGATGATAGACATACGATGCAGTGTATGATGGATACTATAACAGATGTGGCAGAAGATGTCAATGTGCGGCGGCGGGAGAGGAAAAGGGATGCCCGGAGGATATCCTCCGGGCGTCCCTTTTTTACTTGCGGATCAGTCGATGTCCAGATAATTCTTCACCAGAGCCTGCAGCAGCTCGTCCCGATCCACCTTGCAGATGAGGGTGCGGGCGGAGTTGTGGTTGGTGATGTAGGTGGGGTCCTCGGACAGGATGTAGCCCACGATCTGGTTGATGGGGTCGTAGCCCTTCTCCTTCAGCGCCTCGTAAACGGTGGTCAAAACGTGATGAATTTGCACGGATTTGTCCTGTGCGGCGTTGAATTTGCGGGTGAAATCTTCCATGGGGACATACCTCCTTCCGTACTCTGTGACTCATTATACGGCTTTTTTCCCGTTCTGTAAAGAGGGAAAGCGGCAAATGACGGTTCTTTTATTTTCCCCGCAGCTCGGCGCCCACGTGCTTTGCCAGCCGCTTCACGGCGGAGGCGGCGCAGGCCTCGATCTCCTGAGAGGTCAGGGTCTTTTCCGCAGAACCGATGGTCAGACGCAGGGTCACGGACTTCTTGCCCTCCGGCACCTGCTTGCCCCGGTACTCGTCCACAAAGGATACGCCGTGGAGCAGCTCGTGGCGCTTTTCCAGAATAGCGTCCCGCATAGCATCCCACCGGGTCTCGCCGTCCACCAGCACCGACACGTCGTAGTCCGTCATGGGGTACTCCGGCAGGTGGGTGAAGGTGTTGGTGCGGGAGCGGAAGGGGATCAATGCGTCCATATCCAACTCCAGCAGCATCACCGCCAGATTCTTGATGCCGCACTCCATGGATACCTTTTTGCTCAGCAGGGCCAAATCACCGATGTGCTCCTCTCCCAGATACAGGTTCAGCCACACCACGGTGTCGGCCCACACGGGCTTTTCCACCTGACGGAGGGTATAGTCCTCCATATGGGTGTAGCGGGGCATGGCCTCCACCACGCCCTTGGCCCGGCGGAACAGGGTAGTGATGTCCTTGTCGCTGCCCACGAAGGCGGCGCCCAGATGCTTGCGCTGGGAGGGCAGCTTCTCCCGTTCATCGTAGGGAGCGGTGTAGTTCTCGTCCCGGAATACCTGCGCCGTTTCAAAGAGGGAGAAGTCGGTGAAGTAGCGCTCGTTCTTCACCACTGCCTTGCAGAGATTGGGCAGCAGGGAGGAGCGGATCATCTTCTCCGTGGGGGAGGGGGGCGTGGACAGGGACAGGATGCCGGTGGTGTCCTGCAGGATGGCGTTTACATACTGCTCGTCCATCCACGGGTAGGTGAAGATCTCCTGCAGCCCGCAGCGGATGGCCAGATACTCCTTGATGCGCCGCTCCAGATCCTTATCCAGCTGGTTGATGGCCCCGTCGAAGGAGGTGGTGATGGGGGCGGCCTCGAAGTTCTCGTAGCCGTACATCCGGGCGACCTCCTCCATGATGTCCGCCTGAATGGACACGTCACCGGTGGAGCGCCAGGAGGGAACGGTGACGTGCATGGTGTCGCCGCTGAAGGAGGTGGTAAAGCCCAGCAGGCCCAGCTTATGGGATACATCCTCCTGCGTCAGAGGCTTGCCGAGACGGCGCTCCAGCCAGCTGAGAGCCACGTCCAGCTCCTTGCAGGCCATGGGGGCGGGGTAGTGGTCCACAAGGCCCGTGAACTGCACCTCCGGATACAGCTGGCGGAACAGCTCCGCCGCCAGCTCCAGCGCCTGATCGCAGCGCTGGGGGTCGATGGCCTTTTCATAGCGGGAGGAGGCCTCGGTGCGGTTATCGTACCGCAGAGCCGTCCGGCGGACGCCGGCGGCGTTGAAGTTGGCTACCTCCAGAATGACCTTGTGGGTGGTGGGCAGGATGGAATCCTTGGCGCCGCCCATGACGCCCGCCAGCGCCACCACACCGGCATCGTCGGCAATGACCAGATCGTCGGCGGAGAGGGAGAGATCCTTGCCGTTGAGCAGCAGCAGCTTTTCGCCCTCCTGCGCCCGGCGGACGATGATATGGCCTTGAATGTTGTCGGAGTCGAAGGCATGGGTGGGCTGGCCGGTGGCCAGCATCACATAGTTGGTGATATCCACCAGCGCATTGATGGGCCGCATCCCCGCACGCCACAGGCGGCTCTGCATCCAGAAGGGGGAGGGCTTGACGCACACGCCGGTGAGCTCGGCCCCGATGTAGCGGGGGCAGCGCTCCGGGTCCTCCACCGTCACCGTCAGTCCGCCGGCGGGCAGATCACGGGGGAAGGGGCGGAACCGGGACAGGGGCAGCCCGTACAGGGCGGCGATCTCACGGGCCAGACCGTAGTGGCCCCACAGGTCGGGGCGGTTGGTCATGGACTTGTTGTCGATCTCCAGAATGATGTCGTGGAGATCCAGCGCATCGGCAATGGAGGTGCCGGCGGGTACGTCAAAGGCGCTGAGATCCAGAATGTGGGCCTCCTCGTCGGTGGGGAACAGATCCCCCAGACCGATTTCCGAGGCGGCGCAGATCATGCCGTAGCTCTTGACGCCCCGCAGCTTGGATTCCTTAATTTCCACCGGCTCACCCTCGCCGTGCCAGCGGCACAGGGCGCCGGGGCAGGCCACGGCCACCCGCATCCCGGCGGTGAGGTTGGTGCCGCCGCAGACGATCTCCCGGATGTCGCCGCCGCCGATGTCCGTTTTGCAGATCCGCAGCTTGTCGGCGTTGGGATGGGGGCAGACCTCCGTCACCACGCCCACCAGCATATGCTCGAAGCGCTTGGCCAGGTCCTCGGCCCCCTCCACCTCCACGGTGGACATGGTCAGGTCATAGGCCAGACGGGTCAGGTCCATATCCTCCGGGAGCTTTACATAATCCTTGATCCAATTCAGTGAAACTTTCATGTGTCGTACCCTCCCTTAATGGAACTGACGCAGGAACCGGAGATCGGCGCTGTGGAACAGGCGGACGTCGTCCACGCCGTAGCGCATCATCACCAGCCGGTCCAGACCGATGTTGACATAGAAGCCGGTGTATTCATCCGGATCCAGCCCCGCCGCCCGCAGGACATTGGGGTGGGGCGTGCCGCCGGGCATGATCTCGATCCAGCCCACGTGCTTGCATACGCTGCAGCCCTTGCCGCCGCAGACCAGACAGCCCATGTCGATCTCGAAGCCGGGCTCCACGAAGGGGAAGAAGCCCGCACGCATCCGCACAGGGACGTCCCGGCCGAATACCTTGGAGAGGATGCTCTTGATCATCACCTTGCCGGAGGCGAAGGTGAAGTCCTTGTCCACGAT
>OFMU01000335.1_pt1 | contig 33411 bp, 25 predicted proteins | sample 1541861 | NCBI WGS metagenome assembly OFMU01 (sample SAMN04209238, study PRJEB22552) | human gut metagenome | biome: gut; material: feces | host: Homo sapiens | place: USA: Oklahoma
GACCTCCTGTTGCAACAGATGCTGTTACGAAAATAAGTATCAGTGAACGACCTAGATAGTAAGCAAGACGTTCAAAGATTTCAGTACATCCACATACCCAAAAGCCCTTTGGATATCCTTTTTTCTTTGTTTCTCCCATTTTGAACAAAAATCCTCCTATTTAATTTCAGTTATTTTTTATTGCTACTGTTTGCAATTTGTATATAAGGGGTATTTATTTACATTTCACCCTTAACACTTTCAATTCTAATATAGTGTTATAGATATATCAATGAAATTTTTAGTATAATAAGAAAATTCTATCAATTAATAAATCTTATAGATTTTACTTTTCTAACAAATATTTTCCGTGATTACGTTTTCTTAACAAATTTTTATTATTTTTTTATCATTTTTACTTTAGTTTAATAATAGTTATCTAGTTAATTTTAATTTATTCTTTTATTTTTTATATTTTACAATTTTAATTAATAATTCTTTTATATCTTTTTAATATATTTTTTATCTTATTTTTTCTATTTTTATCTTCCAAACTATAACTTTTCTTTATTAATATCTTTAATCGAAAAGCTAAAAATAATTATATTTTTATTCATAATAAAAAAGACTACTTATTTTTCATCAGTAGCCCATATGTTTTATATTTATTTTTTACATTAAAAAAGGACGTCTAAAAACGTCCTATAATTACCCTTTTCAATTACTGTATAACTCTTCTTGCAGTATATAAAGTTCTTGATGATAATTTGCTTATTTTAACAACATCACCAGTCTGTGGTGCATGTATGTACTGATCGTTTCCTAAGTACATTCCAACGTGGTGTATTCTTCCACCTTTAGCGAAGAATACTAAATCACCTGGCTGTAATTCTGCTTTAGAAACTTTTTTACCTACATTTGCCTGATCTCTAGATACTCTTGGAAGTGATATTCCAGCACCATTTTTAAATGCATACTGCATTAATCCTGAACAGTCAAATGAGTTTGGTCCAGTTGCTCCCCATCTATATGGTTTACCCATCTGAGCTTTTGCTACAGATATTACTTTCTGAACTTTTTCATTTACTGGTATATTGTAGTTAAGGTAGTCTGAACTTACCCAACCTTTTTCACCATCTAGTGTTTCTATTCTATTCCATCCATTTGCTTCACCTGTTATTTTTATAAGCGTTCCAGGATTTAATTTACCTTTTTCTTCAGCTTTTGCATTAGATGCAGCTCTTATAGTTAAGAAATCGCAATCTACAACTTCTGCATATTTCTCATTTTCAACTTTTTTTCCATTAGCGTCGAATCTGAATATTCCATCAGTAGTTTTAACTACTTCGTTAGCAGCTAATGTTCCATCAGCTTTGAAGTAATAATCAACTCCACCTATTGTTCTATATCTTGACTGAGCCATTTCGAAGCTATTCATAAAGTAGTATTTTTCTCCATTAGCTTCTACCCAACCTTTTACTTTGTTTCCATTTTTGTAGTAGAAAGTTTTGTTACCCTCTTTAACAAAACCATTTTTAGCTTCAGCTCTTGTTTCTGTAGTTTCAGAAACTACTGCTATATCAGATATTTCATCAGCGCTTACTGTATTATTTCCAGCAAATGCTGTTAGTGATCCAGCTATTATCATTGCTGCCATTATTTTAGATATTTTCTTGTTTATGTTTAACGAATGCATTAATCGCCCTCCTGATTCTCTTAATTAGTTAGTGGTTAATGTAGTAGAATTTAACTTCCTAAATTCTACATTTTTTATTCTATCATAGCTTGTTACATTAGACAAGCTTTTTTGTAACATTTCTGTAACTTTTTTGTTATTTTTGTTGTTACCTTTGTTGTAACCATTGAAATTTCAACATTTAAAATGGTAACAATTTGAAATTTATCACAAAATTCGTTGTCTTTTTTTAAGCCTTACAGTTATTAAATATATCATTTTTGTATTATTATGTCAACCTTTTCTAATTTTTTTATAAACTCCATAAAAAAAAGACTCGATTTTTCAACAATTCAAGTCTTTTTTACAACTATTTTTACTATAATAATATTTTTTTGTAACTATTTTGTTTCTATTTTAAATTTCAGCCTATTTTCTAACATCCAACAAACAACTTATCTGTATTTGTTACAATCTGTAACAATTTACATTTATTTTCGTTTGAGTTTCTTTTTCACTATATCTGTTATCATAGAAACCTCTTCTACTCTAAGTAGTATTATAAGAAGTGCGTAAACACCAGCACCTACTATTATAGCAGTACCTAGAGCTATAACTTCCATAATAAAACCTGCACCGAGAGCTCCAAATACAAGCTTATAAACAAATCTCGCTGCTCCACCCATTATAATTGCAGAAAAAGTCGTCTTTAAAAACACTATAATAATCTTTTTTTGACCAAAATCGCCAATTTTTTTCTTTAGACTTCTAAATAGCAATGTTATACATATTATAGATGATAAACTCGTCGCAAGTGCAAGTCCTGCATGTTTTAAATACTTTATAAATAAAAGATTCATACATATATTCATGATAACCGCTATTGTAGCATTTATCATTGGTGTCTTTGTATCCTGCACAGAGTAGAATATCTTTGTAAGAATGTCCCTCAGTCCAACACCTATAAGCCCTATAGAATAGAATATAAGCGCCACAGCCGTCATCTGTGTAGCTCTTGCATCAAATGCTCCCCTTTGGAAGAGTATTCTAACTATTGGCTCTGATAAAACCATTGCTCCTACTGTCATAGGCATTATTATTATTATTACAGCGTTGATACTTTTTCTGATAAAATTAAAAAACTCTGTCCTATCCACTAATGCAGATAATCTAGAAAACTGCGGATATACAACTGCAGATATCGACGCTATAAACATCCCAGTTACAAATCCTTTTAATCTATCAGCATAGTTTAACGCCGATATACTTCCCTCTACAAGTGTAGACGCTAATGTTTTATCGACCATTATATTTATCTGATCTACTGCAACCCCAACTACTATTGGAGCCACAAGTATAAGCATCTTCTTTACATACTCATCTTTAAAATCTACAAACAGTCTGTATTTGTAACCTTTCTTATACGCAAACGGCACCTGGAATAAGAACTGGCTTGCCATCGCAAACAACGCTCCAACAGGAAGTATGTAAATATTATCAAGTAATACACTAAGTATCATAGCTGTTATTAGTATAATATTGTACGGCAATCCTATAAGCCCTGGTATAGTAAAACTTCCCTTTGATTGAAGGTAAGACTTCATTATATCGCTTAGACCCGTAAATATCGCTCCAAATATTATTATCCTTGTAAATAATACCGCCTGTTTAAATGTTTCACCTTTAAATCCCATAGCAAATATTTTTACTATTGGCTCTGCAAATATAAATGAAATAGTAGATAGTATTATTCCAAGTATTATAGTTATGTTTAGTATATTATTTGAGAATTTAAGTGCCTTTTCTTCTCCACCTTCTCTTAAATTTTCATAGTAAAGAGGTATGAATGTCGTCGCAAGCGCTGTAGCAACTAAAGTAAATAAAACCTTAGGTATATTTGATGCTGCTATAAATACGTCGCTGTATACTGTAGCTCCATATAAAGCACCAAGTACTAGCTCCCTTCCAAATCCCAATATTTTTGAAAGCATTGTGACGATCATTAGAGATACGGTTGCTTTTGCTACCTTACCCATTTATTTCATTTCCCCCTCTCTATAAAAAGAGGCTTCATCTTCTGCTATTTTATTCCAAGAGAAATTCTCCAATGTGTTCTTTGAAATAGATTCTCTATCGTTTTCAGAGTTAGCTACTTTCACAACTCTTTTCGCAATTCTTGTTTCAAAGTCCTCACCATCAGCTACAATGTTCTCATCAATTCCTATAGCTTCAGGAATTCCACCTGCATCGCTACCTACAGCAGATACACCACACGCATTTGCTTCAGTTATAACGCAGCCAAACCCCTCTCTCCTACTTGGAATTATCATAACATCCATTGTATTCATCAAATTTCTAACCATATCTACATCTTGATTTCCTGTAAATACAACTTTTAAACCTTTTTCTTTACATTCTTTTTCTACCTGAGCTCTTAAAGGTCCATCCCCTACAACTGTGAATGTATATTCATTATTTGAATCAAGCTGCTTTATCTTATCAAATATCTCAGCAAATTTATCAGCTCTTTTTATCTTATTTATTGCTCCTACAAATCCTACATTCTTTCCAGATATGTTATATTTTTCTTTTATAGAATTTTTTTCTGTATCAGATATTATGTAGAAGTTTTTAGTGTTTACACCATTTCTCGATGCGGTACAGTTATCTCCTGTATACCCTAGCTCTCTAGCAGTATCCATAAGTTTCTTACTTACAAATATATTCTGTTTAGCATTTTCCATTATCTGAAGTACCTTTATTTTTATATGCTCATTCTCAAATGGCATAGTATGTACATCACTTCCATGGTAAGTAACGATATATGGCTTTTTAAACTTCTTATTTATCCAATACGCAATTCTACCATGAGGGTACCCCCAATGGCAGCTAACCATATCACATTCTTCTATATCTGATTTACACGCATCAAAAAATTCTTCAAATCTGTCTTTATCATTTTCTAGCTTTTCAGCTTTTTTGCTCTTCATATCTATACTTAAATATACTTTTTTGTATTTTATACCATCAAGTTCAAAATCATCACTAGTCTTATCATAGGTATGCTTTCCTGCTATTTTTTTAGCCATCCTAAAAATACCAGTATCTTTAAACTGTACAGATATTACTTTATATTCGTTCTCTGGATGATTTTTCATTATTGCTTTTATCTTTTCATGTGTAGCCATAAAAAGACCTTTTTTATTATTCTCATCCATATTGACAATATATAGTATCTTCATCTACTTATCCTCTCTATTTAGAGTATATTTTTTTATACTTTTCAGCTACATTTTTCCAATCGAAATCATTTAGAATTTTATCTCTATAGCTCGATACATTATCAATTTTTCCATCTACTATATCTTTTATTCTATTTTTTATTTCATCGGAATCATTGTACTTAACACTATATCCAATGGTTCCGTCTTCAAAGTAGCCATCAAACCCCTGTCCTCTAGTGTATATCAAATGTAGACCTTGCGTCAATGCTTCAACATAAACTAGTCCAAATGTTTCAAATTTAGATGGCATAATAAATATATCACTATTTCTGTATACATCTATTATATTTGTTTTATCCATAAATCCTAGTAATTTTACTTTACCCGGCACATTTTCCTCTATATATTTTTTTATACTGTCTTTTTCAGGACCCTCTCCTATTAAATCTAATGTAGCATTTATACCATCATCATTAAGCTTTTTCACTGTATCAATAGAAGTATAAATATTTTTATTTTTATCTAATTTTCCAGTAAATACTAACTTAATATTACTTTTATCTATTATCTTTTCATTGTCCATAGTTTCATTTTCTAACCAAAAACTATCTACTCCATTTGGAATAACTACAGACTTATCTAAAATATCTTTTCTTAGTTCTTTTGGAACATACTCGTTTATAACATCATTTTTATACTTTTCAGATAAAAAAATAACTTGTTTAGCATTTTTCATTATATCAACACCTACAGGTCTAAGATGTTTAACCTTTTTGAAAAAAGTATTAACATCTGTATTTCTAACTGCAACAATATAATCTATTCCTTTATCTTTTTTTAGTCTATAAGAAACATACCCATTTACAAAAAGCGAGTGCGCATGTGTTATATCTATATCATCAAGCTTAATATTTTTATTTAAATCAGAATATATCTTTCTATTTTTCCATCTAAAACTTACTCTATCAAATTTATTAAAACATTTTGAATATAAGTACTCAGTCATATCACTTTCTTCACCAACAAACTTGTTTATCATCTCATTAGAAGAAACAGGTATATACACCCTACTATATATACCTGTTTTCGCTAAATTTTCTATCAAGTTTTTATAAAGTTTAGAAGTAATATAATAAGAGCATACATGTAGTACTCTCATCCCTTCTCCTCCTAATTATAATCTCCAATATGCAAATCCTTTTTCTACCGCTTCTTTTGAATTGTATATTCCTTTTATATCTATAAGTACTTTTCCGCCTTTATCATTTTCCATAGCTTTTATCTCGTCTAATGAGAATTTTGCAAATACACTGTGGTTGACGGCAGCTACTATACAATCAAAATCATTTAACTCCTCTTCTGTTATCATATCTACACCATAGAATTTAACAGCATCATTTTCAGCAGCTACTGGATCGTATACTTTTACTTCCATTCCATAATCTTCAAGACCAGCTATTATATCTGCAACTTTACTATTTCTAGTATCTGGGCAATTTTCTTTAAATGTTATACCCATAACTAAAACTTTTGCACCTTTTACTTTTCTATCTGATTTTATCATTTCTTTTACTGTATTCGAAATAATAAAATCAGCCATACCATCATTTATTCTTCTACCAGCTGATATTATCTGTGAATGATACCCTAATTCCTCAGCTTTATATATGAAGTAGTATGGGTCAACTCCTATACAATGTCCCCCTACTAATCCTGGAGTAAATTTCAAGAAGTTCCATTTAGTTCCAGCTGCTTCTAAAACAGCTTTTGTGTCTATATCCATTTCATTAAATACCATAGCTATCTCATTCATAAAAGCTATATTTATATCTCTCTGAGAATTTTCTATTACTTTAGCTGCCTCTGCTACTTTTATACTCTCAGCTCTATAAACACCAGCTTCAACTACTATTGAGTATATATTTGCAACTTCCTCAAGAGTTTCATCATCACATCCAGAAACTATTTTCATTATAGTCGTAAGTCTATTTACCTTATCACCTGGATTTATTCTTTCTGGAGAATATCCAACTTTAAAATCTTCCATATACTTTAATCCTGATACTTTTTCAAGTATAGGTATACAAACTTCTTCTGTAGTACCAGGGTAAACAGTAGATTCATAAACGACTATAGAACCTTTTGTAAGATTTCTAGCAATAGACTCTGTTGCACCAATTACTGGTTTTAAATCAGGAGTTTTATCTTGATTTATTGGCGTTGGAACAGCTACTATATGAAATTTAGCTTTTTTTAAGTCTTCTTCATTAGATGTAAATTCTACAGTAGTATTTTTAACTTCATCGTCTCCAATTTCTTCAGTTGGATCTATACCATTTTTATAAAGATTAATTTTTTCATCATTTATGTCAAATCCTATAACAGATGTATGTCTTGCAAATTCAACAGCTAGTGGAATACCCACATAACCTAGTCCAACAACTGATATTTTTTCATTCCTATCAAGGATATCTTTATATAAACTCATTTTAAAACACCTCTATTTTTTCTATTTATCTACCTATTGAATGGTACTCTATACCAGCATTTTTCATATTTTCTGGTAAATAGCAATTTCTTCCATCATACACTAACGCATCTGACATATTTTTTTTGAAATCATCTGGTGTTAATTCCTTAATTTCTTTCCATTCAGTCATTATAAGGCATAGCTTTGCATCTTTTAAAGCTTCCTTAGCTGTTTTTGTATATACTATCTTATCTCCAAATAACTTCTTTGCATTTTCAACTCCAACTGGATCAAAAGCAAAAACATTAGCTCTTCTATCAAGAAGATATTCTATATTAGGTATAGCTGGAGATTCTCTCATATCATCTGTTCCAGGTTTAAATGTAAGCCCTAATACAGCTACTTTCATTCCCTCAAATGATTCAATTTTTTCTGCTGCAGCTCTAATTAGCTTTAGCTTCTGCTGCTCATTTACCTCTATAGCTGCTCTAACAGTCTTTAACTCATATCCATTCTGAGCTGATAACCAGTGAAGAGCCTTTGTATCTTTAGGGAAACAAGAACCACCATATCCTATTCCAGCTCTCAAGAACTTGCTTCCTATTCTATCATCATAGCTCATTCCTTTTGCAACATCCTCAACATTAGCCCCTACTATCTCACATAAATTAGCTATATCATTCATATACGATATTTTTAAAGCCAAGAAGTCGTTTGATGCATATTTTATCATCTCAGCACTATTTCTATCAGTTATAATCATAGGTATTTCAAAAGGCGAATAAATCTCTTTCATTATTCCTTCAGCCCATTCACTCTCAACACCTATTACTATTCTAGACGCATTTAAGGTATCGTGAACTGCTGTACCCTGTGCTAAAAACTCAGGGTTAGAAGCTAGCTCTATACGAATATCTTTTTTTAGATTTCTTCTTATATACTCTTCTATTTTTTTATTTGTTCCTATTGGAACTGTAGATTTTATAACTATTAAAGTATCTCTTTCGATACTCTCAGAGACCTGAATAGCAACTTTCTTTATATAATCAAGATTTGCTGATCCATCGCTTCTCTCAGGTGTACCTACAGCTATAAAGATTACATCAGAATTTTTATAAGCAGATTCATAATCTGTTGTATAATCAATTCTTCCTTCTTTATAATTTTTCTGCATTATTTCTTCTAGTCCTTCTTCGTATATAGGTGAAAAACCAGCCTTCATTTTTTCTACCTTTTTTTCATCTATATCGACACAAACTACATTATGTCCTTTTTCAGCTAAACAAGCACCTGTCACAAGACCAACATATCCTGTTCCTGCCACTGCTATTTTCATCACTTCGCCTCCCAATCAATACAACGCTATAATCTCTTTCTTATAGCATTAACCACATAAAAACAGAATACATACATACTTTTAAACAGACCTAAGCCCTCCACATTTCTATACGTATTCCATGTTCTCTTTAAGGCTTTTATCTTATTACTAGATAGAGAATTACCTACTATTCTATAATTAACTAGTGGCTCCTCTATCCCATATGCATACTTTTCTGTTCTAAGTATTTTCAACCATGTAGCAGTATCCTGCCCTCTCTTAACTAGAGGCATCTCAAAATCACCAATAATTTTTCTATCTAATACTACGGTTGAACATCCTATTATAGTGTTCTTTAAAAGTCCTTCATAATCAATCTTCTTTGGAGCTTTTGCTACTTTAGTAGTTTTTTCTCCATTTTCTCTCATATATCTATATGAAGTAAAGGAAAAACCTATATTTTCCCTTAGCATATATTCAATCTGTTTTTCTAATTTAGTTTTTTCCCAGAGATCATCGCTATCTACAAACGCTATAAATCTGCCTTTTGCGTTTTTTATACCAGTGTTTCTACTAATAGCTGCTCCGGAATTCTTTTCTAATTTAATATATCTTATTCTATCATCACTATTTTGGAATTTTTCTATTATTTCTGATGAACTATCTTTTGAGCAGTCGTCCACTAAAACAAGTTCCCAATTCTTATATGACTGCTTCTGTACCGATTTTATCGTATCTTCTAAAAACCGCTCTGCATTATATACAGGAGTTATTATTGATACCAATGGTTCATTCATACGTTATACTCTCCTTATATATTAGCAATATTATTTTTTCAAACTAAAACTTATTCCTTAACAAATTTCTTTTGTCTTAAATATTTGTAATAACCTAGTGGAAAACATAATATATACATAAATTTATCACTTATCTTATTTATTTCTTTAAAATACTTACTATCTGATAATAATGAATATCTTGCCAAATTTATATAGTTCTTTATCCACATATAAGGGAAGTCCTTAAATGGATAAGTATTCTGATTTGTAAGATATAAATACTCTAATGCTCTTCCTTTTAATGCACTCTTTTTAAGAATATTTCTTGTAAGCCCATCTTCTAAGTATTCTCTTACTATCATTGGCTCATTTATACATATAACCTTATAATATTTAGATATTTCATACCAAACAACGCTCTCTGGCAAGAATTTTATCCCTTCTCTCTCTGGGAAAGGATACTGTTTTAGAATATCAGTTAAAAATACTATTGTTTTATCACCTTTTACTCCAAATTTATAATACAGCTCTGCAAAATGGCATATTAAATGTTCATCAGGAATTTCTGTTCCAAGTGTCTTTCCATCCTCCATTTTTGAACAAAGCCCTACAACTCCACAAAACTCATATTTATTTTCTACCTTATTCCACTCTTGGATAACTAAATCCATTGAATTAGGCATAAGTCCATCATCGCTATCTACAATAAAGAAAAATTCTCCATTGGCATTTTTAACACCTGTATTTATGGCAGTATGTTTTCCACCATTTACTTTCTTTATATATCTTATATCTAAGACATCCTCGTCTATAAATTTCTTTACTAATTCCTCTGTATTATCCGTACTTCCATCGTCAACTATCAACCACTCAAAGTCATTGTATGTCTGTTTTTTTAAATCTTCATAAAGCTTTGATAGCGTATATTCTCTATTATAAGTAGGAGTAAATATTGTAAATTTATACTTATACATAACTTTCCTCTCCTCCTAACTCTTTTTTATCCCATTTATAGCATAATTTATAAAATAATAAACAGCCTTTGGGAATGGTATCTTTTCAATATTTCTATATATATTCCAAGTCCACTTAGCAGCCTTAAACTTATTCCCGCTAAGAGAAGTACTTGATTTTCTATACATAGCAAGAACCTCGTCGATACCATAAGCAGTAATACCTTTTTTTAATATAGAAAGCCAAAGAACATAGTCCTCATGTCTTTCTCCACTCATTCTTATATCAAATCCAAGCTTTTCTCTGTTTATAATAACAGTAAGACATCCTAAAACATTTCCTTTAAGTAGTGTTTTATAATTAACACTATGTGGTACTCTTATTTCCTTGTGCATCCTATCGCTATTTTCATCCATTAGTTCATATGCAGTAAATGTTATAACATAGTCGTTTTCTTGCATAAACCTAATCTGCTTTTCTAATTTTTCACGGTCCCATATATCGTCACTATCTAAAAAGGCAATAAAAGCCCCGTTAGCCATTTTTAAGGCAATATTCCTAGCGTTAGAAACACCAGAATTTTTTTCAGTTCTTATATATTTTATTCTATCGTCATTTTCTGAGTATGATTTTGCTATTTCAGAACAACCATCTGTTGAACAGTCATCGACAATTATCATTTCCCAGTTTTTATAGCTCTGCTCAAGAACTGATTCTATTGTCCCTACAATATATTTTTCAGCATTATACATGGGCGTAATTATAGACACTAAATTTTTATCCATCTTAATTTTCCTCATCATTTATCATATTTAATATTTATCTAATATTATTTTTTATTGCACTATATATTCTATCACAGTTTTTATTGTCGTTGTATCTGAAAAACTTATTTCTCTCCCTCTTTTGACTCTCTGAAACTTCAAAATTATTTTCTATTATTTCAAGAATTCCTTCGACAGCCGAATCTTTATTATATGCTAACTTACCAAACATCTCATTGTCTAAGTCTATATAAGAATCAACTTTTTCCTTATACTCTTCAACGTCGAACTGATAAAACATTATTGGTCTATTCATATATAAAAAATCTATTGCTACACTAGAATAATCAGTTATATTAGCTGCAGACTTTCTTATCTCATCAGCAAGTGTAACTCCTTTATCTAAGAAAATAATTCTATTTCCAGTTATATTTTTTCTAACATCGTCTATAAACTCGTGCATTAAATGATGCATATAAAATTTTATATTTACGTCTTTTTCTTCTAAAGCTTTATTTAATCTCTCATCATTTAAGAAATTCATTATATTTAAGAAATAATCACTCTTAGTAAAATTATCTCTATCAGCTTTTATCCAATCTCTCCAAGTTGGTGTAAATAATATATCTCTCGTGCTCGCTGGCTCATCAGTAGGTAAATTATCATACCTAGCATTTCCGACAATTTTCACATTATCTTCAGACATACCCCACTCATTTACCATTACATTCTTCTCAAAATCAGAACTTGCTGTAACAACATTGTAGCTCTTTAAAAGCTCATCTATTAAATTTTTAAACCGTCCATTCATAGGTTTTCTCTTTTTAAAACTTATTGTACCATGATTTAAATAAACCTTAACCACTCTATCGTGGAATTTATTTAAAAATGGAACAGCAAAATTGTATGGAGCAATATCCGCAGATGGAGAATGAGAAAATACTATCGCCTCAGCATTGTAATAATAAAGATAATTTTCTACACTTCCTCTTACAAGCTTCTTACCTGGTATCTTGTCAAATACCTTGCTGTCCTTATTTACTACCCAATAAACATCTATATCATCGCTATGTTCTCTCATTAAATACTCATAGAAAAACTTAGAATTATCATTATATATATCTCCAGCATGACCTCCAATAAGCCAAATATGCTTTCCTCTAAAATTCTTCTTATTGAATATATTCTTCATAGCTGCAATAAGCATATTCATTAAAAATTTTATCTTTTCTACCATCTAATACTCAACCTCACTATTTTTTATACTCTTTAAAACCATTTATTCTTCCTTTTATAGTAGCGGTATGGTAATCTCTATCCTTATTTAAAACTATCCCACCGATATTTCTTATAATTTTATAAGCCATAATTTTTATAAACTTCTTGTTCTTTCTATAAACAATCTCTTTCTTACAAAGGGCACCAAACCCTCTTCCATAATTAAAATCTCTCTGATACTTTTCCTTAGATTTAGAGTGTTTCTTAGCTGGATGGTAAATTATATCATCACCGAAGTATCTTCCCTTATAACCTCTACTAAGTAGCTCTAAAATATAATCTACTTCTTCTCCTGCTCCAAACTCTCCACCTACACCTAATCTTTCATCAAACATTAAATAATCTTTATCTTCAAATAGCACAAAGAATGTTATGGATGTAATAGTATCCATAACATTCAAGCTATTTATATCGCATGTTCCGTTGTACATCCGTTTAAAAGTATCTACTTCGTTAAAATCCATAGTCTTACAACTGTAGATTTTATACTCCTTATTTTTTTCAAAAAAATTAATAGCCTTTTCTATTGTATCAGGCTTGTATGCACAATCATCATCTGGGAATGCTAAGATTTTCCCCTGAGCAGCAGCTATACCAATATTTCTATTATAGCTAAGTCCTTTTTTGTTGCTCTTTATATACTTTATATCTAAACGGTCTACATATTTATCGACAATTTCTTTAACTTTATCGTTATCATTCTGATCTACAACAATAAGCTCAAAATTCTTATACGTCTGCTCAAGCAAACTATCCATAAATATATATATATCATCAAACCTATTTAACGTAGGCATTATTAGCGACACTAGCATCTTTTCTTCTCCTAAACTTAACCTTATTTTTTAACGTATCATCCAATATAATATATTTAATTAAAAATACTATACCGAAATTAAATCCTGCCTCAAATAATATATTTTCAGCAAATGAATAAACTAAAAACATTACTATAACAGCAATATACTTGTTTTCATTTTTCTTTATAAAAATATCTAATCCCTTGTACAATAAAAACATAAAGAATAGCACAGATACTAAACCTAACATAACTGTTAAATACACATATGAATTATCCAAAGGATTTGCCTGTTTTATCTCTGCAGAATATACATTTCCAAATAAAGATAAGAAATTACCTTCTTGCGTTAAGTATATATTCCAATATCTAGGTCTAGAAGCTAGAACTGTATTTAAAAGCTCATTCTTTGAGAATAAAAGACCTATAGATACTGATACTACTAAAAGCAATATAGGTGATATCTTTACTAAAAAACTTATCTTAGTATATTTCTTTAAATCTATATACTTCAATATCTCAACAAGGAATAACGCTGCTATCATAGTTAGTAACCCTGTTCTACTCATAGTAACCTTATAAATAAATATCGTCATTACTAATAATATTGCTCTATCCATCATATTATACTTATCAAATCTCAAGAAAATATATGCTGCATAAACACCTATAGAATAGAAGAACACAAGATTTGGGTTGTGTAATCCAAAACAATTTCTAACAACATATACACCATCTTTTAATCTATAATGTGTATCCGAAATCTTTATCAAATCTGGTAAAAAATTTCCAATAAGAACAAATGCTATTATAAACAATGCATTTATAATAAGATAATTCTTTACAACATACTCATCATCTATATCTCTTACACTTATTGCCAATAATATCAGAACTAAAATAGCTCCTTCTCTAGTAAAAACATACAATGCACACGATGTTAAGAAAATTGCTAGCTCCGTAATATTATGCTTTCTTATCAATAAAAACTGAATCATCAAAAGTCCTATAGAACCATAAAACAATAATGATGAGCTTCTCTCTATAAAAGCTGTCGGCTCTAAATTAAAGATTATATATCTTCTAAGTAAAATTACAACCATTGTAAGACTAAACAAAGTCTTACTTAAATTACTATTATCTCGTATATTTAATCTCTCCATATTATCTTCTCCTCTTTAGAGCTAGTAGAGTATTACTTGCAAAAATTCTCATACATTTATAAATTTTGTTAAACCCAGACATATGTTTAGTTTCTAGGAAATAATTTCTCTTCTTAGCCCAGCTTTTTCCCCACCAATGTATAACATAAGTATTTTCTGTAATACAATCATCAGTATACTCATCTTTAAATCCAAATGGGTAAAAATATTTCTCATCGTAAACCTTTATATCATTAGAAAAATTATTTCTATCTATCTTTTCATATTTCTCATTAAGCATATATGTCATTATCTTTGGAATTGTATATAAATCAGACTTCATAACATCCTCATTGTAAAAATCAAGCATATCCTTGATAAATGGATGATGAGGCTCAGCCCCGATTATAGCACCATTTACATACTCCTCGCTCTCATATCCAAAAAACAACTTATTTTCCTCCATAAGAGGAGTTAAATCCTTTAAAACTTGAATATCTGTATCCATATACAGACCACCCTGCTCGTATAAAACCTTTAATCTCATATAGTCTGCTATAAAAGCCCAAAGCTTCTGTCTATAACACTCCTCAAGGAATTTTTTTCCCTTAATTTCTTTCTCTATATCAAAGTTTTTCTCATTCCACTCAATTATCTCATAACTAGGAAGTTTTTCCTTCCAAATATTTATACAAATATTTTCTAAATTTCCTTTTGCTCCACCAATCCAAACATAGTGAATTTTTTTAGGTATCAAACAAACCCCTCCTTAAAATTAAATATACTCTTTCCTATTCTTCTCCTTTAATTGTTCTACAATCTTCTTAACATCTTGTGCTCTGTCTTTTCTACAAACCATAACCGCATCATTAGTAGAAACAACAATCAAATCATTTAATCCAACTGTAGCAATTAGCTTATCATCAGAGTATATTATAGAATTCGATGTATCTATAGTAATAAAATCTCCACGTTTTATATTTCCTTCAACATCTGTAGGATAAATAGCTCCTAGAGAATCCCAAGACCCTACATCATTCCAACCAAAATCTCCTGGTACAACTACTACATCGTTACTTCTCTCCATTACCCCATAATCTATAGATATAGAAGGAATTGAAGGATAAATCTCTTTTATAGCCTCTTCCTCGTGCTCTGTACCTATATACTCAGATAATTTCTCAAGTCTAGAATACACTTTAGGCAGATATCTCTTAAAATCCTCTAAAATTTTAGAAACCTTCCACACAAACATACCACTGTTCCAGACATACTTGTTTGAAGCAATATAGCTCTTAGCAACTTCAAAATTAGGTTTTTCTACAAACTCCACAACCTCATAAGAATGCTCACCAATCTTACTATCTCTATCAAAATTTATATATCCATAGCCTGTAGATGGGAATGTAGGTGTTATCCCTATTGTAACAAGCTTATCATTATTTTTTGCCACATCTATAGCCTTATTTAAAACATTTACAAACTCAGCCTCATCCTTAATATAATGATCTGCCGGATAAACACACATCACTCCATCTCCAAACTTCTTCATTATATTAAACGCAGCAAACCCTATAGCAGCTGCAGTATTTCTTGCTGACGGCTCTGGTAAAATATTTTCAAAACAGCATTTATCTTTAACAATATCTTTAAGCGCCTTAACTTGACTTTCATTAGTAACAATAAACAACTCTTCCTTATCAGCTATTGGAGCTATTCTATCTATAGTTTCATTTATCAAAGCATCCTCACCACTTAAATTTATAAGCTGCTTTGGTATTTCCTGTCTACTTAAAGGCCAGAATCTTGTTCCGCCTCCTCCAGCTATTATAACGTTAAAAACTTTCATACCCTTCCTCTTTTCTAAGATTATTTTAACTCTCAAACTATTATATAGAATCTATTTTATCTTCTATATCCCTAATTAAAGCTTCAATCTTATTATCAGAAGCCTCATTACTATCTCCACAAACACCAAAGTAGAATTTAATCTTTGGCTCAGTTCCAGATGGTCTTATAGCTATCCAAGACTTATCTTCTAAAACAAATTTAAGAACATCAGCTTTAGGAAGCCCATCTATTCCTTCTTTGTAATCTAACTTTCTATCAACCTTCACTCCAGCTATAGAATCTATATCGTCATTTCTAAACGACTTCATAATCTCAGCTATCTTCTCAACACCATCTATACCCTTTAAAGTAATAGACTTAAGCGCTTCTTTATAATATCCAAATTTAGCATAAATTTCCATCAGCGCATCGTATAAAGTCATACCTTTTAACTTATAATAAAGTGCTGCTTCTGATACTAATAAAGAAGAAACAACTGCATCCTTATCTCTAGCGTGAGTACCCACAAGATATCCGTAGCTTTCTTCGTAACCTATAACGAAATTCTTAACTACACTTCCAAAATCTTCATACTCGTGTATTTTTTCACCTATAAACTTAAATCCTGTAAGAGTATTTACAACTTCAGCTCCGTAGTGCTCAGCAATAGCAGCACCAAGCTCTGAAGTAACTATAGTTTTTATAATTACTGATTTTTCTGGAATAGTACCATCTTCATCCATCTTAGAGAATAAATAATTTACTATCAAGGCCCCAGTCTGATTTCCATTTAAAACAACATACTCTCCATTATTATCTCTAACAACTATCCCAACTCTATCACAGTCTGGATCAGTACCTATTATTAAATCTGCATTGCTTTCCTTAGCCATATTTATAGCTATATTAAACACTTCTCTCTCTTCAGGATTTGGATACTTAACAGTACTAAAATTAGAATCCGGTAACTCTTGCTCCTCAACAACAGTAACATCTTTAAATCCAGCATCCTTAAGTGCTCTTCTAACTGGGACATTACCTGTACCATGTATCGGAGTATAAATTATTCTTAACTTATCTCCATTTTCAGAAACCATCTTCTTATCTCTAATCTGGCTTAAAACAGCTTCATTAAATGCATTATCTACATCGTCATCTAAAACAGTTATCATTCCAGACTCTAAATAAGAATCAAAACTTCCTACCTTTATATTATCTAAAGACTCTATAGAATTTATCTCACCTATAATCTCATTAGCTTCATCTACACATATCTGCCCACCATAGCTACTGTAAACCTTATATCCGTTATATTCCTTTGGGTTATGACTAGCTGTAATAACTATCCCCATCTGACAATTTAAATGTCTAACAGCAAAAGAAAGTATAGGTGTAGCTCTAAGACTATCAAACACAAAAGCTTTAACACCATAAGCTGCTAATGTAGCTGCAGCCTCCTCGCAAAACTCTCTAGACATCCTTCTACTATCATGAGCTATAACAACCCCACGACTTTTACCTTCTTCTCCAAACTTTCTATCTATATATCTACAAATTCCCCGAGTAGCTTTTCTAACAGTATAGATATTTATTCTATTTGTACCAGCGCCAATTATCCCTCTAAGACCACCAGTACCAAACTCTAAACTCTTATAAAATCTTTCCTTTATCTCGTTTTCATCGTCTGCTATCCCTCTAAGCTCGTCCTTTATATCTTCATCAAAATAAGAAGACTCCATCCACTCGTTATATATATCTTTATAGCTCATATTTATTCTCCTTTATCTCTTAAGAAATTTAGACTTAGCTTTTCCAAATATATCAAAAACTAAGCTCATCTCATCTACTTTTAATATCATTATTAATATAAAGTATACTACAACACTTACAACAACTGAACAAACTAATGATAAAAGTTCATTTATCATTCCTGCACCAAGTATACCATACATTCCTTTATATACAAAAACAGTACATACTCCCATTATAACAGAAGAAATCAAACTCTTAAGACCAGTTTTTAAAATCTTATCTCCACCGAAGTATCCTGTTCTCTTCTTTAAAGATCTAAATAAAAGCATCACAGTAACAATAGATGCAATACTTGTAGAAATAGCAAGCCCTTTATAACCTAAAGGCTTAATTAAAATTAAATTCATTATTATATTCATTATAAGTGCTAGACTAGCATTTATCATCGGCGTCTTAGTATCCGATAGCGAATAGAACACCCTAGTAATAACATCTCTAACACCCATTGCTGCAAGTCCTAAAGAATACAGACGTAATGCGTTGTATGTCATATTAGTAGACTCTGCATCGAAAGCACCTCTCTGGAATAAAATCCTTACGATAGGCTCAGCAAGCACAATAGCTCCTACAGTTATTGGTAAAACTAAAAGTAAAATACAATTAGAAGACTTCACTATTGTATTTACAAAATCTTCCTTTTTATCAGCATTTATCATTCTAGCTAACTTAGGATATATAACAGTTACTATAGATGTAACAAATAAAGCCATAACAAAATCATTAAGCTTATTTGCATAATTTAGAGCAGAAAGCGGACCATCTCCAAGAGTAGTCGCAAGCGCCTTATCAACTGCAGTATTAATCTGCCCTATAGCAACCCCTATAATCATAGGAAGCATTAAAATTATCATATTCTTTATATTATCTTCCTTGACATTCAAATAAGGCTGATACTTATAACCTTTCTTAATTGCAAAAGGTAGCTGGAACAGCATCTGACTTGCCATACCAAGAAGTGCACCTATAGCCATAACAATTACATTAGTTTTAGTACTAATAGCTATAGCTGAAATTATAAAAATATTGTACGGAATCCCTATTAAACTAGGAACCGTAAAACTATCATTGACATTCAAATACGTACCTAAAATCTTACTAAGTGCTAAGAAAATAACACCTATTATCATAATCTTAGTAAATGATACAGCTATTCTAAACTTTTCACCTGTAAATCCTACTGCAAACACCTTTACAAATTCATCAGTAAACAAAAGCCCAAAAATAGCTACAACTATCGCCAATAAAGCGATAATATTTATCATATTATTAGTAAACTTTAACGCACCCGCAGTGCCCTCTTTTTCCTTAGTTTCAAAATATATTGGAACATATATTGTAGCAATAGCAGAACCTACAATCGCAATTATAAGCCCTGGTATATTTAACGTTAATAAAAATACGTCTGCATATGCCCCTGTACCATAAAAACTAGCCAAAACTACCTCTCTAAAAAATCCCAAAAGCTTAGAGAGCATAGTGGCTATCATAATCCAAACTGCTGCCTTAGCTGTACCTGCCATCTCATTTCTCCTTCATATCTCTTAAATAACACTCAAAATAAAATATTTTTCAAAATAAAAGGGCTCTTTTAGAGCCCTCAAAAATACTATTCAAATTATCTAGCTCCATCTCCTGTTAAAACAACAGCAACTGTTTTGAATATAATCTTAAAATCAAGTAGTACACTTCTATTTTTTATATAATATATATCCTCAACAAGTTTTTCAGCTGGAGTCATATCATAACCACCGTTTACCTGTGCCCAACCAGTAAGCCCTGGCTTAACTGCAAGTCTATTTATAAAACCTGGTATCTCTCTATTGAACTGTTCTGTAAACTGTGGTCTTTCTGGTCTTGGACCAATAAGACTCATATCACCCTTTAGAATATTGAACAACTGAGGAATCTCATCTATTCTGGTTTTTCTTATAAATCTTCCAACTTTCGTAATTCTTGGATCGTCTTTTTCTGCCCACTGAGCACCGAACTTCTCAGCATCAGTTCTCATTGATCTCAATTTATATATATAAAACCTCTTTCCGCCTTTTCCTAGTCTTTCTTGCTTATAAGTTATAGGCCCATTATCCTCAATCTTTATCCGTATTCCAAATATTATAATAAGTGGTATCCCTATTGCCAATCCAATAATAGATAATAATATATTTAAAACTCGCTGATAAAAATCAAAAATAACTCCACCTTTAACTATGCCATAATCTATAGAGTCTATAAAATCCTGTAAGTTTTTATCTTCATTACTTCTATATTCAGACATAATTACCTCCATTACATTAATTCCTATTGTTATATTATACTCAAAAATGAATATATTATCAATAGCTTATGAAAATCCTACTCTTTTAAAGCCCTAAAAGTAATTAATGCAATCATAACTATTAAAATAAATGAAGTCACAATTCTAGCAATATCGCTATCTAAATTTATCACGCTAGTCTTTTTAATCTCAAATCCAACGCTACAAAGCTTCTTAATATTATATTTCTTTAAGAAGTTCATTGCATCATCTTGAATATAATTTGTATCATTTATTAAAATAGGCTCGCCACTTTTTGCCATTCTTGGAACAGCTGCAATACTATTTACAAACTCACCTACATTTAAATCCTTACCATTTATTAAATTTCCACCTTTTGCTATATAAACCTTGTCTACCTTGTCCATATCGTAAAACGTTTCAATTACATTTCTATTAACTTCATACTTATCCTTACCAGAAATTCTATGCACATTAGGGAGTACCTTATCAACTGTACCACTAAGATCATTAAACCTACCTATAACATAAGTTTTCTCTATACCATTCTCTCTGGCAAACTCAGCCGCTTTATAAAGATTAGACTCATTAACAGTTAAAATTGGTATCCCTTTTTCAGCAGCCTTTCCTAAAACAGAAACTCCTATAGAATAACCATTCTTTCCATCAAAGACTACAAACATCTCCTTGCTTTTAGTCTTTTTAACTGTCAACTCAGCAAATAATTTACTGACATCCCCTCTATTTTTCTGTACTATTCTCTCTACATCAGCACCAGTTCTTTCTATTGTTCTCTCTATAGGCTTAGATATCGTATTTATTCCTCCTAAAATATAAACCTTATTTAAATGATTCTCGCTTATAAAAGAATAAATCTCACTTGGCAAATCTCCCTTTTCTGTAAGTAGTAGAGGTATATTATTAGCATAGGCGTAAGGTACAGCATTCATAGCAACCCCTATATCATTTGTATTAATTAAAATAGCTTCTTTAGGATTATGCCAGTATCCTTCACCACAGCTTATAATAGTTTCATATCTATTAACCCCTTGTATCTTTTCCTTTTCGTACCCTCTTAGATATAACTTATTTATTATCTTTCCAGAGAACAAATAAGCTACAACTAATAATAATGCAAGTAACACCGCTGTTATTTTCTTCTTATTCATAATTTTATCTCCTAATCCTACTTAGCAAAACTAACAGCAGTTCTATAAACAATTAAATACATCTAAGGAATTCCCTAGATGTATTCAATCGTTACTTCCTATTATTTTATAGATTCAGCTATACCAGCTGCTATCTGATTTCCTAGAGTATTCACCTTAGAATTTGAATTAAGCTTATTCATATCCTTTGTACTATCTATAAATGCACATTCTATAAGCATAGATGGATAATTATTGTGTCTTAAAACATAGTAGTAATCAGTTCCACTGCTATTAGCTTTTGCTTTTATTCCTCTATTTGTAAAACCAAATGTATTTACTATTCTCTTTAACACATTTGATGCGGCAGTTTTTGTTAATCCACCGTTCTTGTCCTTTACATTATAATACACTTCTGTACCATTTGCACTACCATTATATGAATTATAGTGAATACTTGTAAATAATTTTGGTCCTACTTCATTAGAAATAGTAGTTCTTGTACCTAATGATAAATAAGTATCGTTACTTCTAGTAAGAACTACATTATATCCTTTAGCTCTTAAAGCAGAACTTGCTGCAAGAGTAGTTCTTAAAGCGTAATCTTTTTCTTTTCTTCCACCAGAAACAGCTCCTGAATCTGAACCACCGTGTCCTGCATCAAGAACAACAGTATTATTGCCAGAAGCATTAGTATTAGTATTTGAATTGTGTTTAGAAACACTGTTTGATATTGAAGTTATAACCTTATCTGTTATGCCTCCACCTACCTGATAAACTTTATCTGCCTTATATGTACTTAATAAATCTGTATGTCTTGCTGAAACATAATTAGTAGGATTTATAAGAATTGGAGATTTCTTACTTGCTGCTAAAGGTCCACAAGTCATAGCATCTACAAGTTCATCTGACTTAGCAACAAATAAAGCGTTTAAATTCTTATCCTCATAAAATTTCTTAATAACTGCTGCATTTGTTTCGTGTCTATCAGATCCATATACTCTATTCTTTGAAACATCCGCACTAACTATATCATCAATCTTGTTTAAAACATCCTTAGAAACGACATTTTCTCCACCTATAACATATCCATCAGATAAACTTTCTGATTTTAACCAACTATAAACAGAAGAATCTATAGAATTCTTATCTGTAAGTATTATCGGCTGTTTATCCTCACCAGCTTTTGCAGCTATAGTAAGGGCATCTATCTGTCCATTTGTTCCATTTGCAACATATACCTTATTTACATCGTGTTTTTCATCTATAGCTTTAGCTATATTTAATGAAATTTCTGTAATATTATTTCCACCTATACGAGTAACTGAAGCTCCACTCTTCTTTAGAGCACTTATTGCTCCAGAACCAACCTGGCTTTCATTTCCTACTACTATTATATTTTTAGCCTTTAATCTCTCTATCTCTTTTATTACGTAATCTGGTGTACTATTATTATTAGTTAAAAGAATTGGTGCACCATAAGTAGTTGCAAGAGGTGTGGCTATAACCCCTTCTGTAGTAGCATATCTATTGACAACTATAACTGTATCCGATCTTTTCCAACCTTCTTTAGATACCTGAATAGCTGTATCGTATCTATTATCTCCTACAAGCTTTTCAACTGGAACTGCAGCTCTAGCTAAACTTCTCTGAACCATATTAGAAGCTGATTCACCTTCAGCAACTGCTTTCTGAACTGCTTCATCATCTATTAATATTTCCTGAGTAATATCACAAGAATCTAAATCAAGTCCCATACCTTCTAAATCACTTCTATTTAAAGTATATGGATTTGCTGACTTAACTTCTATCTTATTTAATTCCCAAACATTTAAGTACTCTGGTTCCTGATCAAACTTAACAGTACCTTCGTAAGCATCTTTATCCTTATTGTACTTTAACTCAGAACTTATAGTCATATCGTAGCATTTAAAATCTACAACTATCTTTTCAGCATCTAGTTTTTCCTTAAACTTAACTGAAATACCAGACTCTGTCCCAAAAACTACACTCTTACTTTCTATATCAACACTTATCTCTTTTTCCTGTGCACTACTCTGTGCAAATGCCATAGTTGGCGCCATCATAGTCGCTGCCATAACAACAGCTGTTGTCGCTTTAAATCTTCTCTTCATAAACTCCTCCTTAATTTCCCATAAATTTAATATAACCTAAACCGTAGCTTCCTCACTACAAAATCATTCTCTAAACCGACTTTCAAAAGGCAATTTTAACCTTTTTAACAAATATTATGTAAATCTCATAACATTATGTAAATCATTATAGCACAAAAAGTTACAATTTGTAACCTTTTATCCCAAGCTTTTTGCCAAATTAAAACATTTTAGTGACAATTTTTTTCAATTAACATAAGTACCATCGTTTTTTACTATCTATTTTACTAATTATTTGTTTCCTCTTTATTATTTTCTTTAACCTCGTATCTATTCTCGCCAGTCTTAGGATTTATAAAATCAGAATAAATCCCTTTTACACCTAACTCCTCTAGCTCTTTTACCTTATCAGTATTATTGTATGTATTTACATAAACATATATTCCTCTTTGCTTAAGCTCTCTAATAAACTTAGAATTTAACTTAAGCTTATCTATAACTACCACCTTTATACCATTCTCATAAGAAAAATCTATAACCTCCTTAGCCTTTAAGCTCTCTTGCTTATAAAGAGTATATATCATAGACTTAAACTCATACGTATCCATAACATCATTTAACATCTGCTCATCGTAAATCTGAGGAATCATCCTATCAAGCACATTTGCATTTTCCTCTTTGGCAATCTTTACACACTTCTCATAAACATTCTTACACTCACGAGGCTGCCCCTTAACATCTACAACAAACTGAACATCCTTATATTTCTCAGCAAGCTTACAAAGATCTCTAAAAGATAGTGCCGTATACATACCATTTATCTTAGTAGCTAAAAACTCCTTAAGAGTAGGCTTATTTACAGACCAAGTTGGAGATAAACCTAAATCCTTAAGCCCTTGCGCTCCCCAAGAATGAAGAAGCACAGGTTGATTATCACTAGTCAAAGCCAAATCAAACTCAAAAATTCTATACCCTAGCTTATAATTAAACTCAAACGCTTCTAAACTATTTGTATAAACTCTCTTATTGATTCCACCCATAGCGTGTGCAATATACTTATTATCCTTCATCCAATCGTATGTAAATCTCTCCTTAAAACTATCTATAAACACCCTATTTCCAGAAAGCTCTAAAATATTTACATACATACAATCTTGAAGAAACTCAAGTGGAGCATAAAGCTTACCTTCCATAAGCTCTATCCTACCATCCATCTTTACCTCTTCCTTTGCACTCCTATTATAAACAACATTAGATCCTTTCTTTAAATCATAAACAGTATCTTGATACTTAAGCTCTATCTTCCCAAAATTTTTCTCCTCATAACTGTACTTAGCATCTAACGCCTTCATAATATCATCTAGTGGTAAAAACACTATATCATTTCTAATCTTATACGGCTTTGTTGGCTTAAACTTCTTATTATTAACATAAATAACCTGATTAATCTCTGTATCCTTATACTCAGCTATCCTCTTGCTCTCTTTAACCTGCATAACACCTAAATAACCAACAAACACAACAACAGCAGCTAAAATAACTCCAACAACCTTACTCGCCATCCTTGCCGACTTAAACTTTCTAAAAAAACTCTTTATCATAAAATGCCCTCCTTACAAACAAAACAATCTATATAACTATCAAAACTAATTTCAAAATCTTAAACAATAACATTTCTATTATACTTTATAACCTAACCTTTTCTCTACTTTTAAAAACAAAAAAGTACAAAAAAATAAACTATTGTACAAAACACATACAATAGCCTACTAACATTCCTCTCAACAGACCTATTTCCTTATCTGTTTCACAGATTTGTTATAAATTTATTATATAGCAGCCGAAATTTTGCGTTTAAATGTATTATTAGCTCTCTCGGTAACGAGATTTTAATGAAATTTTTAATCATCCGTAAAATTCGTGTGAAATCTCACCATAGAGAGCAATAATCATTAAACGCAAAAGAGGTTGCTGTAAATAAACTTACAACAACCTCTTTACCCACTATCTACAAGAGATATCTAAAAATAATGTATATTCATCTTCACAGTCTGCTTGAGGGAACAGACAGGAAAATATGAATAATCCTATAAATAATTCCTTATACATATATTATACAACAAAATGTTCTATTTGCAACAAAATTATACATTTTTCAAAATAATTTCATATCAAAAAACTTCTATTATATAACACATATATATTATATTAATATAATACCCAAAAACATAAAATTCAAACAAAAAAATAACAATTTTTCAATTTAACCTAACCCACCCTAAAATAAAAAAAGACAGGTGATCCCCTGTGGAATGAGGAATCACCTGCCAAACAAAAGAATGTTTGTGAAAGTTATCCAACAATCTATCAAGATTGTCAAATAAGAAAAAAGATGTGTTTAGAGAAAAAAAGAAAAACGATTTGCTACTCAAAAAGGAAAACGGTAGCTTTTAACGAAACTGAGGAAAAACGGAGAAAAAAATAAATAAGAAAAATTATCAGTAGTAATGCCAGGAGCGCATCCCCGACATTACATTTCCCAATCTATTTTTAAATCCAAACCCAGTATATTTATCTGCCACACAGTCCCCACTGTGTGGCAATGAATAACATCTTTAACTCAATACTAACTTTCTAAATTTATTCTAAAACCAACCTACTAACTAACTGTGATTGAGTATGAATATATTTTATGTTTATTTAATTATTTTTATTTATCTAATTTAATAATTTAATCATTCTAATTAGTTATATTTTTTAATAGTTATACTTTATCTATTGTGAAGTAATTAGTTATACTTTGTTTATTGTGAAGTGTTTATGTTTTGACTATAATTAACTTATCCTTATAATCTTAATTCTTAAATACTTTATAATTTTGAAATCAATTTAATATACTACTTGGCTTCAATAATTATTTTTCAAGTCCAAGTAAGTTAGCTAATGTTTTTACTACATCAAGACTAACACCATGACCTACCTGGTAAAGAGCATTTGCATTTTTACCGTATAATTCTAAAGCATTTAGCTGAGCTTTATCTAATTTATTTGTAGCAAGTACTATTGGAGCATTGTTAAGAGCTGCTAAGTTAGATACTGTTAATGCATCAACTAATTCCATTTTATTTCTCTGTCCGTCTTTTGCTACTAAAACATCAGTATTGTCACCAAATCCATTTTTAGCATAGAATGTGCTTATAACTTTTGCATTAGTTTCCTGTCTATTTTCACCAGCTATTCTTGTAACTGGATTAGTTTTATTAACAGCTTCTTTTATACTATCAAAATCAGCCTTAGAAACAACAGATTCTCCACCTACAACAGTAACTGCTTTATTACTTAAGTATTCTAAAGTATCATCTGATAAACCACTATTTTTAGATACTATTATTGGAGCCTGATTACCAGCATTAAGGTTTTTATTTGATGCAACTGAAGCTATAGACATAGCATCTGCTTCACCATTTGCTCCTACAACATATGCATTTGTAGCACCATTTATAACATTGGCAACTTTCATAGAAGTATCTTCTCTATCTTTACCGCCGTATCTCTTAACTGTAAATCCATATGATTTAAGTTCTTTTTCTACATTTCTTGATACAACACTAGTACCACCAACTATATCTATTTCTATACCACTTAAGTTTCCTACCTCCGCATTTCCAGCTAAAGTTCTTATATAATCTGCAGTAGCTTTTGGTATTCTATCTTTTTCAACTAAAAGCATTGGTGCATTTGCTTGAGCTGCTAATGGTGATGCAGATAATCCATCTACTAATGAATTTCCGTTAACCATAACTATTTTACCAGTTCCGCCACTAAAAGCTTTATTCTGATCTGCATATTCTTTAGCTACTTCTACAGCTGTTTCATATCTATTTTCACCTGCAAGTATATCTACTCTTGCATTTTCATTGTATAACCAACTTAATAAAGTCTGAGCATCATTTTTGTTTTCACCTTTTATTGTATAGTTTGTTACTTTTTTACTATTAGTTTTATCTGTAACAGCTATAGTAAATCCATAGTTTCCATCAGCTGATTTGCTAAGAGGATAATTTGCATCACCTATAGTTGCTCCTGATAATGTAGCAAACTTAACATTAGTATTTGGTATAGTATTTGCAGTTTGATTTGATTCTTTTAACTTAGTTAATAAATCATGTCCTTCTGTAGTTAACATAACACCATTGAATAAATCAGATGTTTTAAATGAATTTGCTGAACTTCCTACTACTTTATAGCTATCAACAACCTGATCTGGTATATCCTGATAAGTATTTAAACTTTCCTGTGCCATAACTGGGAATCCACAGAAATCTGCTGCTGATGCTGGTGCACCTGTTGCTATAGGTGTTACCTGACCTTTAGTATTTATATATTTTGTAAAGTCTAATAATTTATCACCTGGTTTTATAACTATAGGTCCTTTAGTTCCTGCATTTGCATTTAAGTTTATAGTTATTGATTTACCAGGATCAACTGTTATATTAGGGTTTATTGTTGGTGCTTTTGCTGGTGCTGGATCAGATACACCTGTGCTAGTATGCTCTTCTGGCGCTTCTGCTCTACTTACTGCATTTCCTAATATATTACTGTTACTTGCTAGTGCAGTAGTTATTGCTTCTGCAGTAGCATTACTCATATCTGACTCTGCATATTCTGTTTTTAATGTAGTTGAGTAAACATTATTGCCTTCCTGTACAAATCCTCTTGACCATACAGAAACTGTCTGACCAGCAGTTAAACCACCTATAGCAGTCTGTAAAGCATCCTGAAGACCTTCACCTTTATTAAGAGCTGTTGTTATAGCTGGAACTTCTTTTCCATCTACTTTAACATAGTAAATATACTGACCTGCATATGCTCCATTTCTTTTATCATTTGAGAATTTTATATTTTTTTCTGATAATAAAGTTTCTCTAACTTTTCCTATTAGTAATCCTAGCTCGCTTGCCTGTACTTCCGTATCTGTTGTAGCAGCCATTATTGGCGCAACAGTTGTAGCTAGCATCGCTCCTGCCATTACTACTGATAATTTTTTCTTATTCATTATCATTACCTCCATTTTCGTTTTATAGTTTGTTACATCTCTTCTTATTTCTATTCTCGGCACCATAAAAATATGTGCTGTTTTCTTCCACACCCAAAGTTTATATCAACTGAGAAATAATAACAAGTACATTTGATTGTATTATTAAAACGAATCTCTATTAACAGTTATTAAAATAATGAATATTTCCCTTTTATATCTAAAATACTATAGTTTTCTTGATAACTTATTCTCATATATCTTCACATACTATTCATAATTGAAACTCAGCTAAAAACTTCTATCAACTATGGCAATACTGATAAGTAATCATTATTTATATTTATATATCAATAATAATAAATTATTTTTATCTGATTTTCATTTAAAACTTCATACGAACTTCTTTAGACCTTAAAACCATTTTTGATTATCGTTTATCATTTTATCATTAAATATTTTAATCATTATTTTCTAGCAACTCTATTGCCTAGAGAGCAAATACATAGTTATACCTGCTCAAACGCAAAAAAAGATGCCCCACAGATTGTGAGGCATCTTTTCGATAAGTGTTTTAATACTGGTATTATGGTTTTATTTACTAACTAAAAAATACTCTATCCTAGGATAGAGTATCTTAAACTGGCTGGGGATATAGGATTCGAACCTATGCATACAGGAGTCAGAGTCATGTGCCTTACCGCTTGGCGAATCCCCAATATTCTTTTCTCTTAGGAAGCTCTCTCCCTTCGACAAGATATATAATACTACAGATTCAAAACTTATGCAACACTTTTTTAAAACTTTTTTCAAAAAAAATAAAAAAACTTGGAAAAAACAATAAAAGAACTAGTATAATATCCTGCTCATAAAATATTATTACTAGTTCTTTCTTTTTAAACTACAGTTAAAATAAACTATTATTTAAATCTTATATATATTTTTTTTGAATAAAGATAAAGCATAAGCACAAATATTAATAGTATATAAATAACCAAGAATCCTATCATTCTGCTTCTACTTCCAAATACCGCAGATAATACATCTACAACAAGCCACTCATCTAGCCTTAGTCCGCATCCTCTTGCTACAGAACGCACATTTACTTTAAACAGCGTATTTCTTAAAAACTCATTAATCCCAACAACAAACATTGGGCTAGCTCCCATAACCACAAATGGACGTGAAACTATATGAGAAATCTTGCTCCTATTCAAATCAAAAACTACAAACAACGCTGCAAAAACAACACAATATCCACCTAAAACAACCATCACAAAAGAAGGCGACATCACGCTCGCATTATATGGGCAATTTCTCTCCATCAAAAGAGCAATAATCACAAAAAACATCCCCATAATCAGAATCTTATTGCTCTTATCTCTATTCTCTACTCTCCTATTGCACAGAAAACTTCCAGCTGCCATAGCCAGACAACCTCCACACAAAGCAGAAACAGTTGACATAATTCCGTATCTCTCAAAATCTCCAATATGACCTGGCATAACCTTAGAATCCACAAAATACGCAAGACAACTCTTTGCAGTATCTCCAAAATTGACACTTGCAAAATAATAACCTGCAAGACCTGCCAACCCTATTGCAGTTAAAAACACAGCGATAACAAAAAGCTTAAAATTAAATCTCCTAAACAAAACATACAAAAGAGATCCAACCATATACACAACAGCTATCATCTGTAAAATCCCCATAATCCTAAAACTATTAAAATTCCAAGCTCCAATTAAATTTATCAATACTCCAATTACAAATAATATAATACCTACCTTGACCTTCTTGATACAAATCTCCTTAAAACTCTTCTTTTTCTTAACATCTAGCTCAACCTCTGTTGGAATCATAAAACAAACAGATGCCAACAACAATGGAAGTCCTAAATCGCCAAAACTTATCCCATTCCACTTAGAAAAAGCTAAAAAATCAGGCATCTCACATAAAACACCAATCCCAGATGAACAAATAATAGCAATCACAGCAACTCCCATAATAAGCTCGACAGTTGTATATCTTCTCTTTAACACCTCTCCACCGATAACCTCTTTGAGATAATATGGCTCCTTTTCTACCTTATTAATAACAGTCTGCTCAGTAGAACTAACCTCCTTATCTGATTCAACTTTATTATCCTTCTTACTTACTTTCTTCTGCTTAGGACTTATATCTTTTCTATTTCCTTCATTAATATATACACCTTCTTTGATATGTACATCTTCCTCGATTTCTGGAACATCATACCCATCGTACACTGGCATATCCTCATCCACAAAATGTATATTGTCCTCTACAATCTTAGCAATTTTCTCTAATTGAATCTCTTGCTCAATATTTTTCTTTACATCTATATCGTCATTCTTACCATTCAAAACAATCACCCTTGCTAAAAATACTTATTTTTTCTTCTTTTTCTTTTTCTTCTTAGTCTGCATAGGTGGTACCTTAGCTCCATTGTCATACATAGCTGGTCCTTTAGGATTCTTTCTATTTCTAAACGCTTTCATACCATATGCGACAAATAGACCTACACCAATCCCCAAAGCAATTTCACTAAAACTCACCTCTGGAGTTGGCTTTGCTCCTGTAGCTGCAAATATATTTGTAGCAGTAGCTAAAGTGAACACACTCGCTAATGCAACTATTCTTTTAAAATTTCTCATTGTCTACTTTCCTTTCTCTAAAAACTTTCACATATTTATATTATATAAGAAAAAGATGAATATAAAAACAGTTATAAATGTTTTTTATTTATTATTTCTATATATCCTAAAGGCTCTCTCTATTCTATAATTTCTCGTTTCATCGTATAGTTCCTCTTCTTGTCCACCAAGCAAAATAGAAGAATAATAAAAATCACGTGGATTATCCTCTCCTACTCCATGCAATCTAATATACTTATTATCAGGATTCGTAGTAGTAAAAACAAACTTCTTATAAGACATCATCTCTAATGCTCTAAAATTATTTGATGTAAAAATAAGCTGTCCCTTAGCTGACGTATCAAAAATCTTAACCAACTCGCCAAACAGATACTCATTAATCCCTAAATCAAAATCATCAATCACTAAACACATTGACTCATTATTATACAATTTAATCAAATAATTAATAATAGAAACTATTCTCTTAATACCTTTTGATTCATATATAAGTGGAATAGTATAACCTTCTTTAACACTCATAAATTCTATTATCATCCGCTTTTCTCCATTATCCAAAAGCTTTTCATCTTTAATAGAAATATCTATTTTCATAGAAGGAACAATACACTCTATAATATTTCCAAGTTGTTCGATATTTCTTTTTAAACTATCAAAGTCACTTACCTTTATAATACATTTTCCATTTGAATCACTTTTAAATATTCTTGCTTCACCATCTCTTATAATACTTAAATTGTTAATAGCAAACTTTTTCAAAACATCTACTACAAAAGAAAGCTCCCATTCCCCTTTTCCAAAAAGCTCATTTCTAACTCTTTCATTTAAACCATTTCCAAAAAGCATCGATTCTCCAGCTTTATTATCATACAAAACTCGTAAAAACATTCTAGTTTCCTTAGAAATCATATTCTTAATCTTTGAATACGTAATCTCACCATTTCTTATCTCAAATAAAGTACTCTTTCTGCTCCATTTTCCTTCATTTAGTTTTTTAATCGATAACTTTTCATAATCCACTACATATCCATTCTCCTCAGATTTAACAATTTCAAATTTATAATCTATTATTCCCTCAAACTCATCAAACTTTACATAAAAACTATATTCTAACATTGCAGCCTTAGATCCAAAATTAATCAAACTATCAATATCATCTGGTAGTTTCTCCCATTTTATTAAATATTTTAAAATATGTGTAGCATCAATAACGGCAGATTTTCCAGAACTATTTTGTCCATAAATACCAAGTATAGAACTATTGTCTTTAAACTCCTCTGATTCTATTTCTTTTACAGTATTTATTTTTATCGCTCCATGACATACATTTTTTATACCATTTATATTTATAGAAATTATTCTTACTAGCTCTTTCATAAACTTTTCCTCCTCTATTTGATTTTATATTTATTATATCATTTTTATAAGTTATTAATTAAAGGCAAAAAAACATACGTTATTTATCTAAAAATTGTCATAAAAGAACCCCCACTCAGGGATTCCTAGGAATCAAACTGGACACTTAAGTCTGTGGGGGTATTGACGTATTATTTAATTTTTAGCATCTTCATCGAGCCACTTTTTATTTTACCGACGAGTCAGAACAGTCACTCGTCATCTTATAAGATACTATTTACATTATATAATAATTTTGAATAAAATTCAAATCTTACAGCTATTTTTTTGATTTTAAGAAAATAAAATCGTTCTATTTTATTATATCTGAAACAGCTCCATATCTTCCTTCAAGATAGTTCTTACAAACATTATCTTCTAACATTCTTAAAATCATAAAGAGAATAAAGCTCCGTCTTTCTCTCACTCTTGTCAAGCTCAGTAAACCAAATTTGATCCATTCTAAAAACAGACAAACTAATAATACTAATATCATGAATAGAAAAGCTAATCTTCTCTTTTATCACTTATTTAATATTATTTTATAACGTAATAAATTGGTTTTGGAAATAGTTTGGATTAATTTTATGCTTAAGACCATTTTAAAGACTATTTAAGACTATTTTATAACCTTTTTATGCTTTATTTATGAATTAACCCCATTTTAAGCTTGAATTTATAATCTAAGTGCAACAAAAATTAAAACCAAGGAGAAAATGATATGAGTCTATATAACCATCTTACA